>Ga0308157_10000149_pt1 | contig 290496 bp, 278 predicted proteins | sample PhyBR1_FD_201035 | JGI IMG/M metagenome (GOLD analysis project Ga0308157, IMG submission 201035) | Phyllosphere microbial communities from UC Gill Tract Community Farm, Albany, California, United States - DLSLB.R1 | ecosystem: Host-associated > Plants > Phyllosphere > Unclassified | place... | reverse complement strand
ATTTGGTCTTTCAGAATCATAAGCAATAGTTCGTTTAAACATTTGAATGTTAGATACTTAAATGTACGAATTATTGCTTTTTATTGCAAATTTATTTTCAACTCTTATCCCGAACTCAGGTTAATTAAGTATTTTTGATAACAAATCAAATCTATGACTTCCCTTTTACTTCTAATCTTCATATTAATCATTCTTCTCTCTTGGGTTTATTACAAACTTAATCGGAGAATTGAAATTTTGGAAAAACAGATTTCCGATTTATCTAAAAAAGAATCTCGGGATAATGAGGAAATAAAGGAAATACAAAATGAGGAAGTTATCTTACCTACACAAGCAACCAGCTACAATTTTACATCTACTGCTACCTCTACAGATCGTAAAGAAACAGAACAAGAGATTCAAAAAGACTGGCTGGTTCCTTTTTTTGATTTTATCAAAAACAATATCCTTACGATTATTGGCATATTTACTTTGGTTTTAGGAATAGGCTATTTTGTGAAATACGCCATCGATAAAAACTGGATTGGTGAAAACTCAAGAATGGGAATTGGTTTTCTGGCAGGATTTATTCTTATCATCGCTGCGCATTTCATCAGAAAAAACTATACTATTTTCTCATCTATAATTATGGGTGGCGGACTTGCTGTGCTGTACTTTACGACCACGATTGCATTCAGAGAATATCATTTGTTTACGCAGAATACCGCATTTCTTATCACTTGTGTGATTACTTTGCTTTCCATATTTCTTTCGTACCGTTACAACAGTGAAACACTGATTGTTTTTTCATTATTCGGTGGCTTTCTGGCTCCGTTAATGATCAGCACCGGGCAAAGCAATTACATTTTCCTTTTTACCTATCTGTCTTTTTTAAATATAGGAATGCTGATTACTGTTTATCTTAAAAACTGGAAAAGTGTCGGCTGGATCGCTTTTATTTTTACAGCAATCTATCTCTATTTCTGGACTATTCAGAAAACTGATCTTACCACTATTATATTTTACATCGTTACGTATATTATATTTTATGCATTTGCGCTTCAGAATTATTTTAAATACAACATGCTTTCAAAACTTGATATTTTGATGCTGGTTTTGATTAATTTTACGAGTATCATTGGTCTGGTTTATATATTTAATGTTTTAAGATATGACCCGTTAAGTATTTTCCCGCTAGCTTTTGCATTGATCAATGTATTTTTTGCTTTCAGAGAATATCAGAATAAAAAATTTGAAAGAAATTATTCTGTTTTTGCAGGAATCGGCATCAGTCTTTTGACTTTGGCCGTTGCATTACAATTTAAAACCCACCTCATCACCAGTGTTTGGGCAATAGAAGCTTCACTTTTGTTGTACATCTGGAAAAAGACCAATCATAGCATTTTCAAAGTATTTTTCTACCTGCTTTTTCCGTTGGTTATTTTATCGCAAATGATGACCTGGACGGAATATATTAATAATGAAAAACATTTAACCGTCATTTTCAATCCTGTTTTTCTGACAAGTCTGGTTGTTATTGCAAGTTGCTTTTTCAATTTAATTTTACTTAAAAAAGATTCTAAAGAAAAAAGTGATACCGAATTTTTTGAAAATACTTTTAAAATTTTATGCTTTGGCGTTATATATCTTTCTATTCTGTTTGAATTGATTTACCAGCTTTCATCATTGCATCTTGTCATCATTCTTACATATAGCTTTTTGTACAGCATTGTTTTTACGTGTCTATTATTAAGCATAAAGAATCAATTAAGCATTTCAGAAAATTTAGAAAACCTATTGATTTATGGAGCATTATTATTGTTTATAGCACATATTTCAAGTTCAAAAATCGTAAATGCAGTATTATCAAAAGAAATTGATCTTAGTTTTTATTGGGTTCATTTAATATATTTGTTGCCGCTGCTGTATTTTATTATAAAGCTGATTTCAAAATCGGAATTTTTAAAACAGAAAACAAGCTACTGGATCGTATCATTTGTATGTATTCTTTCTGTAAGTTTTGAATTGTACAGAATTTCTATTTTCTCAAATAATAGTAATTATAAAAATCTCTTTGAACACCAAGAACACTTCAGGGTTCTTTATCTTCCTATTATTTGGGCTGTTTTATCCTGCAGTTTTATTTTTGCAGGTCTTAAAAAGAATATTCCGGAGCTCAATAAAATAGGCTTTAGTTTACTTGGGATTACTATCCTCAAACTATATCTTTTTGATGTTTGGCAAATGGATAATGTTTCAAGAATTATAGCGTTTATTATTTTAGGTATAATTTTATTGATGAGCTCTTTTATGTTTCAAAAATTTAAAAACATGCTAAAAAATCTTGTTGAAAAAGATGAAAACTCGGCCGATGAAGAGATTTAAAATTACTATAAAGAGTATATTTATCAACATTTTACAATTATTTTAAAAATTCACTTGATATTTTACAAAAAGTAAGTATATTTATCACGTTTTTAACACTTATATTATTAACTATGAAAAAATTTCTATATTCTCTGTTGATCTTCGCTTCTGCAACATTATTTGCGCAGAAAAATACGACAGTAAAATTTGCCGTTGCAGGAGATATGGTGGGTACAACAACATTGTTTGAAAACCAAAAAGAATATGTACAAAGTACGCAGGCATATAAAGCTGCCAATTTACCTCAAAAACTGAAAAAATTTAGTTTTATAGCAGATCAGGGGCTTTCTGAGGTTAAGTTAAAAAACAATCTAGGTCCTTTAGACAATGCAAGCTTATCTCAGTATAATGAGCAAAGCAACCTTCCTAAAGACACTCCTGTAATCATCGAAGGTTATGAATTCAAGGATACGAATATGAGAATATATGCAGGAATTGTACAGCAGCTAGAAGTTAAAGACTACAATGGTGTAAAATCTGTATTTATTACAACTACAGCAAAATAAAAAATCAAATTATATTTAAAAACGGATGTTCTTTCGAGCATCCGTTTTTTTGTGATTAATATTTGTTATTCCACTTTTTCTTTAGTTCATCGTATATTTTCTTTTCGGTAGCATTATTTCCTGGTTCGTAGAATTTAGCATCTTTTATTTCTTGCGGCAAAAAATCCTGATCTACAAAATTACCTTCAAAAGAATGGGCATATTTGTATTCTTTACCATAATCTAAATCTTTCATCAGCTTCGTCGGAGCATTTCGTAAATGCAAAGGAACAGACAGATTCCCGGTTTTCTTTACAAACGCTAAAGCTTCATTAATCGCAGCATATGCCGAGTTGCTTTTTGGTGAAACTGCAAGATAAATAGCCGTTTCACTCAATAAAATTCTTGCTTCAGGATTCCCGATGACATTGATTGCCTGAAAACAACTGTTGGCAATAACCAAAGCATTCGGATTGGCCAGACCAATATCTTCCGAGGCGAGAATAAGCATTCTTCGTGCAATAAATTTAATATCTTCTCCGCCAGCAATCATTCTTGCAAGCCAATAAACCGCACCATTAGGATCGCTTCCGCGCATCGATTTAATAAAAGCCGAAATAATATCGTAATGCTGCTCTCCATTTTTATCATACAACGCCATCGTTTCCTGAAGAACCGACATCACATCATCATTGGAAATCTTTTTATTGTCTGAATTTTTAAACTGATTAAGCACCAACTCTACAGAATTGATCAACTTTCTGCCATCACCACCGGAATACTGAATGAAAGCCTCCTTTTCTTTAATCTTAAAATCAGTTCTTTCATCTTTATTAAATCGTTCTGAAGCAATATCAATAAGCTCTTCCAGCTTTTCGTGACTTAAAGCTTTCAATATATAAACCTGACTTCTCGAAAGCAAAGCGGAAACCACCTCAAAACTTGGGTTTTCTGTAGTTGCGCCAATAAGAACCACCCAGCCTTTTTCTACAGCATGAAGAAGAGAATCTTGCTGAGATTTATTAAAACGGTGTATCTCATCAATAAATAGAATCGGTGATTTTCCTGAAAAAAGATTTTGTTTTTTGGCATCTTCTATCACATCACGCACATCCTTTACCCCCGAAGAAACAGCCGAAAGTTTAAAGAATTTCCTTCCTGATTTTTCAGAAATAATTTCTGCCAAAGTCGTTTTTCCTGTTCCCGGTGGTCCCCAGAGAATAAGAGAATTTAAGGCATCATTTTCCAGCATCTTTCTGATCGTGCCTTTTTCACCGGTAAGATGCTCCTGCCCCAAAACTTCATCTAAGGTTTTCGGTCTTAATCTTTCTGCTAATGGAGTATTGTGATTCAAGATTTATCTATTTGAATTTAAAATATTTGCGAAAGTAAACAGAAATGAAAAAACCGATTAAGTTATCCGAAGGATCATCTGTTTACCGTCTGAAACTTCAAACAAATTTAAACTAAATTTCAATTTTTTACCCTACTTTTGCAATGTTTTGAAACTTTCATTTAATAAAATCATTACTTCACCCTTGGTAATTCTCATTAAATTTTACCAATGGTTTATCTCGCCATTACTTCCCAAGAATTGCCGATACGAGCCTACCTGTTCGCATTATATGGTAGAATCTCTGCAGGTACACGGCATTTTTAAAGGATTTTGGCTGGGTGTAAAAAGAATTTCAAAATGTCATCCCTGGGGCGGAAGCGGCTATGATCCGGTTCCTCCAAAAAATTAAACTATTCAATAATAAACAAATAAAAATGAGTACTATTCTCTTTCGAACTTATCTTGTTGCATTTGCATTGATTTCGCAATGCTTTTTCTCACAATACTATAAAGATGGTTTATCAGACGGAACTTTAAAAGTAAATTCCCAAGATATTCCTGTGAAGATTTTTGCAACTTCAGAACCTTATGAGCTAGATTCTTTTGCGCAGGTTAATAAAAACCCAAGCACTTTGGTTATCCTCAACAAATCTAATGTTGAAAAATCACGTTTTATCAGCAGTTCGATGATTTTGGCTAATTATAAAAATGCAAAATATCAATTTTTCGATAAAGAATTTAAGCTGATAGAAAACGTTCCTGTAACTGCAGATAATATCGAAACGCTAAAATATGTGGTAAGAACTGAAAAACCTATTGCTTCAGCTGATACCGTATCTTTAGAAACACCATTTAAAATCTGGGATCCTACTTCAGGAATTGAATTGGGACCGATAACGCTTCATTTCTACAGTTTGATGTTTATTTTCGCATTTGGTCTGGGATATGTCTTAATGACCAAAATGTTTAATACGGATAATGTAAACCTTAAATATCTTGAACCTCTTTTTACATGGACTTTAATCGGGACAATTTTGGGAGCAAGAATGGGACACGTTATTTTTTATCAGCCCGAACTATTCAAAGAAGATTTTTGGAGTGTATTTTTACCAATCAGTACAAAAAATGGGTTAAAATTCACAGGATTTTCAGGATTGGCAAGTCACGGAGCTACAATTGCATTAATTTTCACAACGCTTTATTATTCATTTAAAATCATCAAGAAAAATCCGTTTTGGGTATATGACAGACTTGGAATCGTGGTTGCAATTGGAGGTGCATTTGTGAGAATGGGTAACTTTTTCAATTCTGAAATCGTTGGTAAACCAGTTGATCCTAATTCTCCTTTTGCCTTACTTTTCCCACAACAAAGCAGTGAATACGGAATTACCGTTCCGCGTTACCCGACGCAGTTATTTGAAGCAATCGGTTACGTTTTATTATTTATTGTGCTTTGGGTTTTATACAAGAAAACTGATAAAAAGTATCAGCAAGGTTGGCTATTTGGTTTATTTTTCATTATTCTTTGGGCGATCAGATTCTTTGTAGAATTCCTGAAAGAGCCGCAAGGCGATGAGTTTATTTCTTTTGCAGGATTAAATACGGGGCAGATTTTATCAATCCCATTCATGATTGCAGGATTTGTAATAATGATTTATTCTAAAAAATTCAAAATTACAGAAGCTGAAAATGCTAAACCTGAATAATTTTTTTATCAAATAAAAAATATGAAAGTCACAACTGAGTTGTGGCTTTTTTGTTTAAGTCGAGAAAGACGTTTCCGAGTTCATTAATTACATCAGTGGGCTGCATTGCTTCTTTTGAATATTTTTCGGCAGCGAAATCAGCAGCTTTTCCGTGAAGCCAGACTCCTAAAACGGCAGCTTCTTCTTCAGAATATTTTTGGGCTAAAAGTGAAGTGATAATTCCGGTCAAGATATCTCCGCTTCCACCTTTTGCCAAGCCTGAATTTCCTGTGATATTGTAGAAAACATTTCCCGAGGGTGTTATAACTTGCGTGTGATGATCTTTTAAAACTATATAAATTCCCAAGTCTTTTGCTTTTGTTTTGGCTAAATCTAATCTGTCAAATGAGTTTTCCGTTTTACCGAAAAGCCTCTCAAATTCTTTCGGATGCGGCGTAATAATTGATTTTTTGGGAATCAATTTCATGTAATTCTTGTCTTTAGAAATGATATTTAACGCATCAGCATCCAAAATTAAAGGAGATTGATGATTTTCAAGAAATTCTACGAATGCTTTTTCCGTTTCTTTTTCCGTTCCGAGACCGGGGCCAATTCCGTAGACCGTATTTTCCTGTTCTTCAATTTGATTAATATTTTTTTCGCCACCATTCATAAACATTGCTTCAGGAGCATTTGTCTGTAGTATTTCGTAACCACAATTGGGAGCGAGGACAAATGTCAGACCTGAACCCGCTTTTAAAGCAGATTTCGTAGCCAACATTACCGCACCTATTTTCCCGTAACTTCCGCCTACAATAATTGATTTACCATAAGTGCCTTTATGAGCAAAATCTTGTCTGATTTTAAAAATATTCTTAATGACTTCATCATCAATTACAAAATCATTACTTGAAGTATTTTCAATAAATTCCTGGGATAAATTGATATCTAAAACAACCACTTTTCCTGTAAAACTTCCGGTTTCCGGATGAAGGAAAGCCTTCTTCCAAAATTGGAAAGTCAATGTGTAATCTGCTTTGAATATCGTTGCATTTTCATTATTGATTTGATCGGCAAACATCCCTGACGGAATATCAATTGATATTTTGGGATTAACTTTTGAATTTAAAATTCCAATCACTTTTTTGAAACTTCCTTCCAGATTTCTTGATAATCCGGTTCCGAAAAGGGCATCAATGATGATTGTTTTCTCATCAAAATTGTATCTTTCGATCTCATGAAAATCTTTCAGCGAAATTCCTGAAATATCTTTTAATTTTTTATAATTTACTAAAGCATCATCAGAAAACTTAAGATGATCCTTATTAATAAAAACGTTTATATCAAAACCTTTCAGATACAGCAGCCTTGCAATGGCAAAACCATCACCGCCATTATTTCCGTTTCCACAAAAGACAGCAAACTTTGTATGATTTTTACAGTTTAAATAAATCCATTCAGCACAATTCAGAGCAGCTCTTTCCATCAACTGAACAGATGAAACCGGCTCATTCTTAATCGTATATTGATCAGCCAATCTGATATTTTCAACAGTAAAAACTTTCATATGGATCTTTTTTTCTAAGTGTAATTATATATTATGATGATTAAAGCAAAAAAAATACCCAAAAAATATTTAAAAATTATTATATTTAAATGATACTTTTGTGTAAAACAACTAAAAATATAAATTATGGGATTTGTTAAAGAATTTAAAGATTTTGCATTCAAAGGGAATGTTGTAGATCTTGCTGTCGGTGTTATTATCGGAGCAGCTTTCAGTGCTATTGTAAAATCATTTGTAGACGATATTATTACACCATTGCTTCTAAACCCTGCTTTAGAAAAAGCGAATGTAAAAAATATAGCCGAACTTTCCTGGAACGGGGTGAAATATGGTAATTTTCTATCATCCGTAATTAGTTTCCTAATTGTAGCTTTTGTTTTATTCATGCTTATTAAAGTAATCAGCAGGCTCAACAGAAAAGAAGAAGTGCCTGCAGCTCCTGCCGGACCAACTGAAGACCAAAAATTATTAATGGAAATCAGAGATTTGTTAAAAACAAAAAATAATATATAAAATAAAAAATGCCGCAAAATCTCTGCGGCATTTTTGTTTATTATTAAAGATTCAAAATTAATGAATCTGCAAAATACTTGAGATCTGTTCTGCTAAAGACAGCCCGATTCTATCCTGAGCTTCCAAAGTTGAAGCACCTGTATGCGGAGTTACAGAAATTTTAGAATGTGTGATAATTTCTTTTGAAGGAGTTGGCTCATTAATGAAAACATCAAGACCTGCAAACCTTACTTTCCCTGAATCTAACGCTTCAATTAATGCAGTTTCATCGATCACACCACCTCTTGAGCAGTTGACGATGGCAACACCGTCTTTCATCATTTCAAACTCAGATTTACCAATCATGTAGCCCTCTTTCTGAGCCGGAACGTGAAGCGTAATAAAATCTGAATGTTTTAAAACCTGTTCCAAAGGTTCAGTTTCTATATCAACATTGATGAACTGATTGTTGTAGAAAGTTACTTTAATACTCGCTTTTCCTACCATATTATCAGCAGCGATCACTCTCATTCCCAAACCTAAAGCGATTTTGGCAACTTCCTGACCGATTCTTCCCATCCCTACAATTCCGATGGTTTTTCCTTTTAATTCAATCCCTGCAGCGTACGCTTTTTTAAGCGATGCAAATTCAGTATCACCAACCAGAGGCATTTTTCTGTTTGAATCCTGCAAAAATCTTGCTCCTGAAAATAAATGTGCAAAAACCAATTCAGCAACCGATTCTGAGGAAGCAGAAGGCGTATTGATCACATGAATTCCTTTTTCTCTTGCATAATCTACATCAATATTATCCATCCCAACTCCACCTCTTCCGATGATTTCCAGTGACGGACAATTGTCGATAATATCTTTTCTCACCTGCGTCGCACTTCTTACCAATACAGTACGGATCTTGTGCTCGTTGATGTAATCTAAAAGAAGCTCCTGAGGAACTTTTTTTGTAATTACTTCAAAGCCTTTCTCGGTTAGTGCATCAACTCCTGATTGATCTAAACCGTCGTTTGCTAAAACTTTCATACCTAATAATCTATTTAAAAATGTAAAAAGATTTAAAAATTAAAAGAATTTCTGGTTTTTCACCTTTCGTTTAATCTTTAAATCCTTTCTATGATTTAATCTTCTTTAAAAACTTCTATTGTAACCTGCTTTTCAACCAAATCTGTAAATTTGCCTTTGTATCTTGTAGCTCTTACGAGGTGATTATCAATCCAGTGATAATTTCCGCCTCTTGGTTTACCACACAAAACACTGTGATATTTGAAGCCGTGCTTGTCTAACCAATCTATCGTAATCTGTTTTAAATTTTCAGTTCTTGAAGTAAAAAAACAAATCTGGTGTCCTTCATCATACCATTTATTCACAGTTGCCAAAGCATCAGGAAAAGGCTCGCACGTTACCATTCTTTCGGGTTCTTCGTTGGGAACATCTTCTGTAATTGTTCCGTCTATATCGATAAGATAATTTTTAATTCCATCTTTCAGAATCGGACTGATATGCTCAATATAATCTAGCTCCATCGTTCAAAATTTTAAAGCGCAAAGTTACACTTTATCATTCAAACAGTTATATTAATCTTAGTTTATGTTAAAATTTTAACACAAAAACAAGTTTAAAAATAATAAAAATTAACCTTTCATTGCATTTTTCATAAATAATGCGAATGTTTTTCACTTCCGCAAAAGCCAATATTTCATAAATAATTAAAAAAACTAAACATTTATTTTACAAAATCACGTTTTAAACTTAAATTTGTAGGAATGGAAGAATTGGTCGTATTAGTAAATCCCGAGGATGAAGTATTAGGTTTAATGGAAAAACAGCAGGCTCATATTAATGGTTTGCTCCATCGTGCTTTTTCCGTTTTTTTATTTAATGAAAACGGTGAAATGCTTTTGCAGAAACGTGCTGCCAACAAATATCATTCTCCTCAACAATGGACCAATGCCGTTTGTTCTCATCCAAGAATTGAAGAAACGTATCTTGAAGGTGCACAAAGAAGACTGAAAGAAGAACTGGGAATTGATGCCGGGCTTTCAGAAAAATTTCATTTTATCTATAAAGCAGACGTTGGAGGCGGACTTTGGGAGCACGAGCTCGATCATGTTTTTAGCGGAACTTACAATTCAGATTTTAGTCTGAATACTGATGAAGTGGAAGAAGTGCGCTATATTTCACCGGAAGATTTAGATAAAGAAATTTCGGAACATCCCGAGCAATTTACAGAATGGTTTAAAATTATTCTGGAAGAATATAAACATCATTTTTAAACACAATTATGAAAAAATCTATTTTAATTACGGCACTTCTGCTAAGTGTCTACTCATTTTCCCAAGATCTGGGCAAAGAACGTTACGAAAGCGAAAACTATTCGATTTCTATGCCCGATACCTGGAAGGCAACCGATGATGAAGGCATTGTAAATATCTTTCCCACCAATGAGATTGGCGCAATTACCATCTCAGAATATCACAATCTGGATCTGCCAAAAACAGATGTTAAAAAATTTATTCTTGCCTTGTACAATTCTCCCGATGAAGAGAAAAAAGTAAAAAATACAGGCAGTAAAAAAGGATATTCTGAATATCAGTATGAATATTTTGATGAGAAAGAAAAGCTTTTCTGGGTTACAAAATTATATCAGAAAGACAAAGATATCTTCCTTGTGAGCATCAATTGCCAGCAAAAACACTGGAACGGAAATTATATGAAAGTTTTCAACGAAGCTTTTGAAAGTTTTAAAATTAAAAAATAGAAATAAATCTACCTATGAAAAAAACAGCATTGTACGACAAACACGTTTCTTTGGGAGCGAAAATAGTACCTTTTGCAGGATTTGAAATGCCTGTACAATATTCCGGAGTAACGGAAGAACACTTTGCAGTAAGAGAAAAAGCAGGATTATTTGACGTATCTCATATGGGACAGTTTTTCGTTGAAGGAGCTGGCGCAAAAGATCTTTTGCAGTTTGTGACGACCAACAATGTGGATGTTTTAGAAAACGGAAAAGCTCAATATTCTTGTCTTCCAAACGAAAACGGAGGAATTGTAGACGACCTTATCGTTTACAAAATGGAAGATGAAAAATATTTTGTAGTTGTAAATGCTTCAAATATAGATAAAGACTGGGATCATATCTCAAAATACAACAGTTTCGGGGCGAAATTAACCAATGCTTCAGACGAAATGTCTCTGTTGGCAATTCAGGGTCCGAAAGCAACTGAAATTCTTCAGAAATTAACAGAAACTAATCTTTCTGAAATTCCTTATTATAACTTTACTGTAGGAACTGTTGCCGGCGTAAGCGATGTGATCATTTCAAATACGGGTTACACGGGAAGCGGTGGTTTTGAAATTTATTTTAACAACGAATCTGCAGAAAAATTGTGGGATGCTATTATTGAAGCCGGAGCAGAAGAAGGCATTATTCCTTGCGGATTGGCTGCAAGAGACACTTTAAGATTAGAAAAAGGATTCTGCCTTTACGGAATGGATATCGACGACACAACGTCTCCTATTGAAGCCGGATTGGGATGGATTACCAAGTTTGATAAAGACTTTGTTTCTAAAGATATTTTCGCAAAACAAAAAGAAGAAGGTGTTACCAGAAAATTGGTTGGTTTCGAATTGACAGACAAAGGCGTTCCGAGACATGATTATCCTGTCGTAGACGCAGAAGGAAATGTAATCGGGAAAGTAACTTCAGGAACTCAGTCACCGATGAAAAAAATCGGTTTGGGAATCGCTTATGTTGATAAACCACATTTCAAATTGGGAACTGAAATCTTTATTCAGGTAAGAAATAAAAATATTCCGGCGAAAGTGGTAAAAATGCCATTTGTATAATCGGAAGATAGTTAAAATATAAAACCGCAGATTCAGTCTGCGGTTTTTTGTTATAATAAGCTTTGTTGTAAAATATTTTTTTAGGAGCTATTTCCCGCTTTACATTGCAATCTTTTTTTGCAAAAAAGGATTTCCATTGCAATCGGGGCTAGGATTTTTGTCTTTTTTTAGAGTTTGTCACTAAACAAAAAATTGCTCGTAAACAAAAATTATTAAAGATTGCTTCGCCGCTTCGCTCCTCGCAATGACAAAACAATTAATCAGCTCTAAAAAATGCTTTCAAAGCATCTACGTTCTTTTTATCACTTCCGATAAAAATCTCTTTATCTGTAACGAAAACCGGACGCTTAAGGAATGTATAATGATCTAAAATAAGCTCTTTGTAATCACTTTCCTGTAAAGATTTAGGATCTAGCTCTCTCAATTTAATCTGAGTAGATTTTTTACTGAACAATTCTTCGTACGAATTAGTTATACTGTACATTTGTTCCAGCTCTTCTATGGTAATCGGTTGTTTTTTTATTTCTCTTAGCTCCCAATCTGAAAGATTAAAGTTTGCCAAAATCTTCCTGCATGTATCGCATGTATTGAGATAAAATACTTTTTTCATAATATAATTACATATTTTTTTAATGTTAAATGAAATGCCGCCTTTATTTCAGAGCCAATTATTGATGAAATATGGACGTTTCACTGATAAAAATTTAATCTTCAAAAGTAAGGCTAAATATAAAATTTTGAAAATTATTAAATACCTTTATTAAAATTAAAAAAAAATGGATAACAAACCTGTTACTTTTCAGTTTATTTCTGAACCTTCAGATGTTAATTATGGTGGAAATGTACACGGCGGAAGTGTAATGAAATGGATAGATCAGGCCGGATATGCCTGCGCAACAACCTGGAGCGGAAATTATTCTGTAACGGTATATGTAGGCGGAATTCGTTTTTATGAACCTATTAAGATCGGTGAAATAGTAAAAGTAGAAGCGCAGGTAATCTATACTGGCTCTTCGAGTATGCATATTTCGATCAACGTTTTTTCGAGAAACTTAAAACAACCTACTTTTGACAAGAAAACACATTGCATCATTGTATTTGTAGCCGTTGACGAAAACGGAAAGAAACTTCCTGTCCCCAAATGGGTTCCTGAAACTGAAGAAGAAAAACAACAGGAGAAATATGCCAAAAGGCTGATGGACTTGAGAGCCCAAATTGAAAATGAAATGAAACCTTTTTTATAAGAATCATTTAAAGTAAAAACCCCTTCCAAATCTTTGGAAGGGGTTTAATATTTTAGTCTTTGCAATTATACACTTGCGGGCATCCCATGTATTGCGTGCAATATAAAGGACCCGTAACGGCTCCTGTACAACTACATCCACAAAGAGATAAATCCGGAGTCCCTACTTTACCTATTCCTCCGACAATGTCTTTAAGGTCAGACTTTTTAAGTTTTTTCGCGTTTTTCAGAATGTTGTTTGTCATGTGATTTGATTTTAATTATTAATATAGTTTGAATATCGAATTTACTATTATTTATAAATATAACGCAAACAAACAATAAATATTATCCAAATTTCTATACATAATTAAAGACAAGCCGAAACAATTCATAATAATTTTTAAACCTGCTGAGACTTAAATAAAAAAACCTTCCATTAACTAGAAGGTTTTATGCATATTTTTATTTTTAAATCTTTCTCAAAACTAAAGAAGATCTATTTTTTATTTTTAATATACGTCTTTGCAAGTGTATACTTGAGGACAGCCGATATACTGTACGCAATAGTAAGGACCTGTAACTGCTCCTGAGCAATCGCATCCACAAAGAGACAGATCCGGGTTTCCGCTTACTCCTCCGATGATGTCTTTAAGATCGGACTTTTTTAATTTTTTCGCATTTTTTAAAATGTTTGCCATGTGATTTGTTTTTTAATTAATATAGTTTGAATATCAAATTTAAATATTATTTATCAATACTCAACCAACAAACCAAAAATATTATCAAAATTTTAAATATTATCAGAATTAGACTATAATAATGTATACGGTAATTTAATGTGGATTAAAATTAAAATTAAAAAAAACCTTTCAAATACTTGAAAGGTTTTATGTATATTCTTGTTTTAAACTTGAATTATCTTGCGATATTTACAGTTCTGGTTTCTCTGATTACCGTCACTTTTACCTGTCCGGGATACGTTAATTCATTCTGAATTTTCTCAGAAATATCATAAGAAAGCTGAGAAGACATTTCGTCATTGATTCTACTGCTTTCTACCATTACTCTCAATTCTCTACCTGCCTGAATTGCATACGCTGAAGAAACACCTTCAAAACTCAATGCTGCAGCTTCAAGATCTTTAAGTCTTTGGATATAAGATTCCAAAACCTGTCTTCTTGCTCCTGGTCTTGCCCCTGAAATCGCATCGGCAACCTGAATGATCGGAGATAATAAAGACGTCATTTCCACTTCGTCATGGTGAGCACCGATCGCATTGATCACTTCTGCATTTTCACCATATTTCTCTGCCCACTGCATTCCTAAAAGTGCGTGTGGAAGTTCAGATTCCTGCTCAGGAACTTTTCCGATATCGTGTAAAAGACCTGCTCTTTTGGCTAATTTTACGTTTAATCCTAATTCAGCAGCCATTGTCGCGGCAATATTGGCAACTTCTCTTGAGTGCTGTAAAAGGTTTTGCCCATAAGAAGAACGGTATTTCATTCTACCAACGATCTTCACCAATTCTGGATGTAAACCGTGAATTCCTAAATCAATGATCGTTCTTTTACCTACTTCTATAATTTCTTCTTCGATTTGCTTTCTTGTTTTTTCTACAACTTCTTCAATTCTTGCCGGGTGAATTCTACCGTCAGTAACCAATCTGTGAAGGGATAGTCTTGCAATCTCTCTTCTTACCGGATCAAAACATGAAAGAAGAATAGCTTCCGGAGTATCATCAACAATGATCTCAACCCCTGTAACTGCTTCCAAAGCACGGATATTTCTACCTTCTCTACCGATAATTCTACCTTTTACTTCATCAGATTCAATATTAAATACCGAAACCGAATTTTCAATCGCCTGCTCCGTTCCAATTCTCTGAATGGTCTGAATAACGATTTTTCTCGCTTCACTTTTAGCATTCAACTGAGCTTCTTCCATAATGCTCTGCACGTGCGCCTGAGCTCTGGTTTTTGCTTCAGCTCTCATGGTTTCTACCAATTCTGCTTTTGCTTCTTCTGCAGTATAGTTTGAAATTTTCTCAAGCATTTCAACTTTTTTGGCAGTTGCCTGCTCTAGATCGCTTTGCTTTTTCTCTAAAATTTCGTTTTTCTTAGCATAATCAGCAATCTGTCTGTCAAGATCTTTTTCTAATTTCCCTGCTTTGCTAAGTTCGTCATTCAGCTTATTTTCTTTGTCTTTCGTTCTTTTTTCAGCGTCCTGCATTTTCTTTTCGCGAGCCTGAATATCTGCATCGTGCTGTGACTTTAGTTCCAAGAATTTTTCTTTCGCCTGAAGATTCTTTTCTTTTTTTATGGATTCAGCTTGTACATTAGCTTTTTCTATTAAATTATCTGCATTTTTTTGTGCATCGTCTATAATAAATTTTGCCTTGGTATTGAGAGAGCTTTTTGAGAAAAACATCCCTGCTACTGCACCAATTACTAAGCAAATTACGCCTATAATAATAGCGGTTGTTGTCATATATATTGAGTTTTAATTGTCTTGTTAATTTAAAATAAAAAACCCACAGTAATTCAGTGATTTAGAGTAAACTCCGGATCTCCACGATTTGATCTGATTTCTTCTCTCTGTAATCTGCGTAAAGCAGCACGCCATTGAAAAGACTTTCGACCGTTAATTGTTTAGTGTTGAGTTTACCTTAATGTGTTAGAATTACTGTAGGCAGTTTTTTCCGGAAAAAGTTTCTATTTTCCTATATCACCCAGCGACTGATTAATATTCACTAATCTTTCGTTGGTTGATTTTATATTTTTCTCATGATTCAGAGCAACTACTTCTGCATTGGTTCCCAGTTTCAGGGCACACATTGCCAAAGCATCTTGTTTGTCTCTTACATCAAAATTTTGTTCAAAATCTTTAATCATATTTTCAATCTGCTTCCCCACTTTGCGCAAAGTTTCTTCTTCTGCTGCGGGTACATTTAGCGGATATACTCTTCCAGCAATGTTGATGGTTATTCTCCTTACCTCCATTATAATCCACTGTTTTGAAGCTGTGCAATACAAAAGTCTACTTCTTTTACCAATCTGTTGATATGGTTTTTCATGAGTCTGTTGTGTTCAGGATTTCCTGATATTGCTGAATACAATTTTATATTTTTCTGTTCTTCTGCCAATACCTGATTTTTTTTTCTTTCCTCGTCATATTTCGTCTTCAGCTCAGCATGCTCTTTATTTAATTCTAAATATTTTTCAGATATATTTTGATGGCTTTTTTGGAGGCTCAAAATCTTTTTCTCTAATTCTGAAAAATTATTTTCTAATTCTTGAAGCATTTCAGGTTTATAAATTTTCTAACTATTAGCAAAAATAGGAAAATATTAGTACCGACAAAAATAATAGTCTCTATATTTTGACAAAAATAAAAGAGGAGATGCCAGGCACCTCCTCTTTATATTAATTTTTTATTATATTATTCAAATTTCAAAACAAACATAACTGCTCTTGTCTGTAATGTAGAAACTGCTGCAGACCAATATGGAGGCGTTGTAGCATTATCTGCAACCATTTCGTTATTCATAAAGAATGTACCTCTGATTGCCGGAGTTAATTTAAATTTATTAAAATAGAATTGAATTCCCATTTCTGCAGACCAAGCAAAATTGTGTGTTGTAGATCTGAAAACCTGTTGCATGTTATCATCCTGAGAATCTGAGTTTGACTGTAAATTGACAATATAATTCACACCAGCCGAAACATACGGTCTTGAGTTGTACCATCTTTCACCGTGTAACTCCAACATCACAGGGATATCGACCAAAGTAGATTTTATATCTCTCACTCTGTCTTTTTCTGTTAAAGCAATCGGAGCAAAAGGAGGATTCGTCAAACTTCCATCCTGATACCTTGAATTAGTATCTGTATTAAAAATCAATTGTCTTTGAGCAAACTGCAAACCTGGCTCTAATCTTACGTCTAAATAATCATTAAGTCTGAACTTGGCAATAAGACCGGCTCCGAAGCTCGTGCTTTCTTTTGAAGATACTAGATTATAATTTTCATACATTCCATATCTTGGGTTGAGCACAATTCTATAATCCAGTAAATTACCATTCAGATAAAACCCCCAACTGACTTTTTTCTGGTCAAAGTCTTCCAACCTGTCCATCCTGTTACGGGTTCTAAATTGAGCATTTGCAACCGTTGCAATGCTTACTGAGGCTAAAACCAGAGCTTTTAATAGAAATTTATTCATAGGTTATTTTGTTGCTTTATAAATTGTGGCTATACCTAAACTTAATTTTTTGTATTCTACTTTTTTAAATCCTGTATCTAAAAGAATTTGTCTCATCTTTTCTCCAAATGGAAATGCATTTACAGAATCGGGAAGATAAGTGTACGCCCTATTATCTTTAGAAACCAGTCTGCCGATTGCCGGCAATATATTTTTGAAATAAAACATATAAAATGGTCCTAAAAAACCCTCTACCTTTGAAAACTCCAGAATATAAACACTTTTATTTTCTTTAACCACTCTTCTCAGCTCTGCCAAACCTTTAGTAAGATTCTCAAAATTTCTCACTCCAAAAGCAACGGAAACTGCATCAAATCTATTGTCCTCGTAAGGTAAATTTTCTGCATCGCCCTTTTGCATGGAAATTTTGCCGTCTAAATTAAGTTTTTTTATTTTAACAATGCCAACATTTAACATTTGTTGCGATAAATCTAATCCCACCACTTTTGCACCGGTTCCTTTTTCCACCGCAATAGCTAAATCTCCTGTTCCTGTGGCAACATCCAATGTTTCTTTTGGGCTGTCGTTATTCATCCATTTTACCAATTTGTTTCTCCAAAGCACATCTATTTTCATAGAAAGTACATGGTTTAATAAATCGTATTTGGGCGCAATGTTGTCGAACATATCCTCTACCTGACTCTTTTTGCTAGATTCAGAATTGTAGGGTGTTACTTGGTTGATATCTTTTGTCAAAACTTAAAACTTATAGTATTCTTTATAATAATTCAGATAATCCTCCTTGCGGAAAATCTTTGTACGGGATTCTACCTTCTGAATATTTTTGATCATCTGATCATAATCTTCATCTACATTATAATAAAAATCTTCTGTATATAATTTATTAAAACGTTTGGCCCCCCCATAATATTGTTTCCCGTCGATCATTGTTTTATCCAATGCCAAAAGTAATGAATCTTTTTTAAGATTGTACCCATAATATTGCTCATTGATGTAATAATCTTTATGGGCAATATTTAAGAGACCACGAATTTTATTAACCTCAAAAGCAGAGTCATAAAGCATTTTCTTATTCTGATCAAAAACCTTGATAGAATTTTTCCCTTTCTGCAAATCTACCAGCACAAACTGGCCTGCCGAAATAATACCTTCAGAGCCGTTATTGATTTTAAAATAATATGTATTGGGAGTAGGATTATCTACGAGATAATAATTTTTCTTTGCCAAAAAGAAGTTGTACACAGCGAAAGCACCGATAAATACCACAACAGCAATAATTAAACCTTTTAAAGATGGATTGTTTTTCATAGATTGGCTGAAACAATTTTTGCAAATTTAATAATATTTTTAATTCTTTCTTATTAATATTAATTATTAACTTTGCATCTTTAAAAAATTACATAAGCGAATGCCAAATACGATCATTATTGGTTCCGGATCTTATCTTCCGAATAGAGTAATTGGAAGGGATTTTTTCTTAGATTCAGAATTTTATACAGAAGACGGTATAAAGATTGACAAGCCTGCTGAAGAAACTATTGCAAAATTTGTAGAAATTACAGAGATAGAAAACAGGAGATTTATAGATGAAGATCTTTCAAATTCACAAATCGGTTTTGAGGCTGCAAAGCTTGCTATTGCAGATGCAAATGTAGATCAGGAGGAGCTTGATTATATTATTTACGCCAGTAATTTTGGCGAAGTTACCGTAAATGGTTACGCTGATTTTATGCCGACAATGGCAGCAAGAGTAAAAAATAAATTGGGTATCAAAAACAGAAAATGCGTTACGTATGATATGCTTTTCGGTTGCCCGGGCTGGGTAGAAGCCATGATTTTATCAGATAACTTAATTAAAGCTAAAGTTGCCAAAACAATCCTTGTAATCGGTGCTGAAACTTTGAGCAGAGTGACCGATCCTCACGACAGAAACAGAATGATTTTTGCTGACGGAGCGGCAGCAGTAGTAGTAAAAGCTACTGACGAAGAAAATGTTGGGATTATTGCTCACAATACGATTTGCGATAATGGCATTGAGCTCAATTATCTTGCAAACGGCCCGTCAATCAATAAAGAAGCAGATCAAAAACGTTTATATGTAAGAATGCTGGGAAGAAAAATTTATGAGTACGCTCTAAAAAATGTTCCTGCAGCTATTAAAGAAACCATTGACGACGCCGGATTATCTATTGAAGATATCGACAAAATACTTATACATCAGGCAAATGCAAAGATGGATTATGCGATGATTGAAAGGCTTCATAAGCTTTACGACATCAAAGATTACGATCACGCAATATCTCCAATGACGATTCAGGAGTTCGGAAATTCTTCCGTAGCAACAATTCCTACCATGTTTGATTTAATAATTAAAGGAAAAATGAATGGTCATACGTTTAAAGATAAAGGTAACATTGTGATGACATCGGTAGGTGCCGGAATGAACATTAATGCTATCGTTTATAAATTTCCCTAAGAATATTAATTAAAAATATAAAAAGCACAGGAAATTTATTTTTTGTGCTTTTTTTAACCTTATTATGCAGAAAAACTTCTTATTCATTGCCGCAATCTTCTTGTTTTTAGAAGTTTATATTTTTCAGGCAATAAGAACCTTAACAGATAATTTCTGGATAAGACTCGGCTATGTTATTTTATCTTTGGCTATTTACAGCGTTCTTGCATACGAAATAACCCATTTTCAAAGAAGTGACAGAAGTACGGTAAGAGCACAAATATCGATCTCTTTATTTTTAGTTTTTATTTTACCTAAAGTCTTTATTGTTCTGTTTTTATTGGTTGATGATATCTTCAGAACAGGAGGTTATTTGGTAGGACTTACCACTAAACCTGCAGAAAATTTTTTCCCCGAAAGACGCAAGTTTTTAAGCTTAATCGGATTAGGATTGGGAGGTGTGCTTTCTGCACTTTTCATAGACGGAATTACTTTTGGAAAATACCGTCATACCGTGAGAAGAGTAAAAGTGAAGTTCGCCAACCTTCCCAAAAGTTTTAAAGGATATAAAATCATTCAGATTTCTGATGTTCACAGCGGAAGTTTTTCTGACCCAGGCAAACTGCAGCACGCCATTGATTTAATTAATGAGCAAAGTCCGGACTTGGTTTTATTTACCGGAGATATGGTGAATAATGTTGCCGATGAATTTAAACCATTCATTCCTTTATTTTCTAAAATCAAAGCGAAAGACGGAAAATTTGCAGTCTTAGGAAACCATGATTACGGCGATTATGTAAAATGGAATTCTAAGGATGAGCAAAAGAAAAATCTTGATACCTTAATTGATTATCAAAGACAAGCCGGTTTTGATATGCTTCGTAATGAAAACAGGATCATTGAGAAAGACGGTGAAAAAATCTACATTTTAGGTGTTGAAAACTGGGGATTAAAGCCTTTTCCACAATATGGAGACATTGATAAAGCATTGGAAAACGTACCGCAGGACGCTACAAAAATTTTAATGAGCCACGACCCTACTCATTTCGATTATGTGGTAAAAAAACACCCTAAAGACATTCATTTAACGCTTTCAGGTCACACGCACGGAATGCAGTTTGGTTTAGATTTAAAAAATATAAAATGGTCACCTGTACAATACCGTTATCCTAAATGGGCAGATTTGTACGAAAGTGAAGGGAAAATGTTATATGTGAATCGTGGTTTCGGCGTGTTAGGTTATCCAGGAAGAGTTGGGGTGTTGCCAGAAATTACTCTTTTCGAATTGGGATAAAAAGTTCATTTATTTAGTTTAAAGTTTTAACCAAGCCCTAAAACCTAATTCCTGCAACCTATCTAAAAAATATAATCTTTCATTCTTGAAGTCGCCAGCTCCTTTTCGTTAATCCAAGAAAGAAAAGCTTCGAGCTTATCCTCCATCTTTTTTCCTAAATAAAAACTTCGGTAAAACGGAACTTTAAACTGATATTTTTTGATATCCGTAAACTGCCACGATTCAAGATAGACCAAGACAAAATCATCATTTTTCAAGGTTTCAAAAACCATATTCTGATAATACTGCATCGGCAAGATCTGGAAAACAAAATCGTTATAAGGCAATTGACTGTATGGCGAAATACTTTCCGGAACAACACTCAGTCCATTGTCTTCGATAATTTCAGAGGTTCTTTTTAAACGCTTAAAAGGAAACAGAATATCTGCGTGATCAATATTTGAGATATAATTAAAACCGATTAATTTTAATTCTTCCAAAGAAAACTGGTTGTCTTTTTGGCGAATTCCTTTGATCTGTTTTTCAAGAAATTCCTGAGTCGATTTTTTTACCTGATCCATTTTTTCGAGCCTCGAATCTTTATTATAAAAAGCAATTTCATGCCCTTGAGCAGAAATTGCTTTTAGTAAATTCTGAAGCTTTTCTGCAATAGAAATCTCTACAAAAAAACTCGCTTTTATATCGTGAAGATCTAAAATCCTAAGAATTGCTTTGGTATTACTTTCGGTAATTTTCAATCTTTCTTCATCAGAAATAGTGATGCTGTTTTTAGTTTCAGCCTCAAAATTTACGATGTTAAAAGTGAGCAATATCATTCAGTATAATTTTAGATGAAAGTAATCATTAATAAAGGGATAAACTAATTTAATCAAAATTGTTTCCCCGACCCTAAAGGGAGTAATTTTGATTAAATTTTCAAGACATTTTTTCGCCCTTTAGGATTGGGGAAAAGAAAAAATGCCTTGAAAATTTATTTTGAATAGTTTTTAATCAGACTTTTAATTTATAACTGATTGAAGGTAATCAGATTAATTTTTATTCAGTTTCACTTTCAAATTCTTGATCATATCTTTCGACATCTCAGAAATTCCGAAATCGTAAGATAATCCCCAATCTTTTTTCGCTACAGAATCATCAATTGAAGCAGGCCAGGAATCTGCAATTGCCTGTCTGAAATCTGGTTTGTAATCAATCTCAAATTCAGGAATTTCCTTCTTAATTTCAGCTGCCAATTCTTTTGGAGTGAAAGACATTCCGCCCAAATTATAAGAAGAACGAACCGTAAGGCTTTCTTTCGGAGCATCCATTAACTGTAAAGTTGCATTGATCGCATCATCCATATACAACATCGGCATTCCTGTATTTTCAGAAATAAAACTTGTATATTTCCTTTCTTCAATTGCTTCGTAGAAAATCTCAACCGCATAATCTGTAGTTCCTCCACCTGCAGGAGTTTTCCAGGAAATTAAACCGGGATAACGGATACTTCTTACGTCTACTCCATATTTATCAAAATAATATTCGCACCATTTTTCACCTGCCATTTTAGAAATACCGTACACTGTTGTAGGGTTTAAAACTACATCCTGACCTACATTTTCTTTTGGAATTCCTTTCCCGAAAACAGCGATAGAACTAGGCCAGAAAATCTTTTTAAGTAAACCTTCTTTCGCCAGTTCACAAAACTGAAGAAGTGGCTCAAGATTTAGTTTCCATGCAAAAATAGGCTGCTTTTCTGATGTTCCCGACAAAAGAGAAGCCAGATGATATACTGTTGTAATTTCGTAATCTTTGATAACTTGTTTTACCAATTGCGTGTTGGTAACATCCATCCTTTCATAATGCCCGGCTGAAGTAATATCTTTCTGATATCTGTCTAGACCCGAAGCAACCACATTATCAGCGCCATGTATTTCTACCAATCTATTCGTCAGCTCAGTTCCGATTTGCCCTAAAGCACCTGTAATCAATATTTTTTCCGTATAAGACTCCATTTTACTTTTTATTATTATGATAAAAGCAAAAATAGAAATTTTAGACCCTATTTTAAAACAAAATTGTAAATTCGGTTACAATTTTTACAAATGAAAAAAATTATCATTTCATTCATTTTGCTTTCTTACTCGCTTTCAGCACAGTACACTGATATTAATATTGTAAAAGAAGTTAAGGTAAAAAATAAAGGAGTTGTAGTTTCTGCGCATCCTTTAGCAAGTGAAGCTGGGGCAAAAATTCTTAAAATGGGCGGAAATGCTTATGATGCAGTGGTCGCTACACAATACGCTTTGGCTGTTGTTTATCCTCAAGCCGGAAATATCGGCGGTGGCGGTTTTTTGGTGGGTGTAAAAAATAACGGAGAAAAATTTACGCTCGATTACCGTGAAACGGCTCCTAAAAATGCTTCCAAAAATATGTATCTCAATAAAAACGGAAAAGCCAATACCGATTTGTCTCAAAACGGAAGATTAGCGGTTGGAATTCCTGGAAGTGTGGCGGGATTTTTTGCAACTTTAAAGCATTGCAATCTTCCGATGGAAAAACTGATTCAGCCGGCAGTTGATTTGGCTGAAAAAGGTTTTGCAATTACCGAACAGGAAGCCAGATTATTAAATTCGCATAAAGAATATTTTCAAAAATATAATAAAACTTCCAATGCATTTATAAAAAATGAAACTTGGAAATCAGGGGATATTCTGATACAGAAAGAATTGGCAGAAACTTTAAAATTAATTCAAAGATCAGGATCAAAAGGATTTTATGAAGGAAAAACTGCCGAACTCCTGGTTTCAGAAATGAAAAAAGAAAACGGGATCATCACTTTAGAAGACTTGAAAAACTATAAAGTTGCAGAAAGAAAAGCACTCGAATTTGATTATAAAGGGAACAATGTTATTTCGATGCCTTTACCTTCAAGTGGCGGAATTCTTTTGGCACAGATGCTAAAGATGTCGGGTTATGAAAATCTAGAAAAATACCAGCAAAATTCTACGCAGGCAGTTCAGATCATGGTGGAAGCCGAAAGACGAGCCTTTGCCGACAGAGCTGAATATATGGGTGATCCCGATTTTATTCAGGATAAAACAGCTTATTTAATTTCTGATGATTATTTGAAAAACAGATGGAAAAGTTTTAGTTTTAGGAAAGCTACGCCAAGTTCGGAAGTAGGAAAAGTCATTAATCAACCCAAAGAATCTACTGAAACCACACATATTTCAGTGATTGACAAAGATGGAAATGCAGCTGCTGTTACCACGACTTTAAATGGTTTGTACGGAAGTAAAGTTGTTGTTTCTGGAGCTGGTTTTTTCTTAAATAATGAAATGGATGATTTCTCGATAAAACCAGGTGTTCCCAATATGTTTGGTGCAGTTGGCGGTGAAGCAAACGCAATTCAGCCTAATAAAAGAATGCTTTCTTCGATGACACCTACCATTATTTTGAAAAACGGAAAACCGTATATGGTTGTTGGAACTCCGGGCGGAACGACTATTCCGACTTCTGTTTATCAGTCGATTGTGAATGTGATTGATTTTAAATTGAATACCAATATGACTGTTAATTCTCCAAAATTCCATCATCAATGGCTTCCTGAAACAGTATCTTTTGAAAAGAATTTTCCGGAAACAACGATCAAAGATCTAGAAAAATTAGGTTATAAAGCTGAAAGGGTTAATCAATTGGGAAGAACGGAAATGATTGTCATAGACGATAATGGAAATATTCATGCTGTTGCAGATGGTCGTGGTGACGATTCTGTTGCAATAGAATAATCTACTTAAAATTTATTTTCCTATTTTCCGTTCTTAAAAAAGTAAATCCATCTCTTTTGAAAGCAAAAAAATTCTACCAACAACTCTATTTTCAGGTAATTATTGCCATTACTCTGGGAATTCTTTTAGGAAATTTCTACCCGGAATTGGGCGAAAAAATGAAACCTTTAGGCGACGGTTTCATCAAATTGGTAAAAATGATTATTGCTCCGGTCATTTTCATTACGCTTACTTTAGGAATCGCCCACATGACAGACCTGAAAAAAGTAGGACGAATTGCCATAAAAGCAATGCTCTATTTTTTCACGTTTTCAACATTAGCGCTAATTATCGGTTTAGTTGTAGGAAATATCATTCAGCCCGGAGCAGGTTTAAACATCGATCCTGCAAGTTTATCGGGAGACGTTTCTCAATATCAACAAAAAGCACACGACACCACGCTCACCGGATTTATTATGAATATTATCCCGGAAACATTATTCAGTCCTTTGGTTGGAGACAACATTCTTCAGGTACTTTTGGTGGCTATTTTAATGGGAATTGCTTTGGTTTTAACAAAAGAAAAAAGTGGAAAAGTAACTGAGTTTTTACAGGTTCTGGCTGCTCCTGTTTTCAAAATCGTTCATATGCTGATGAAATTAGCGCCAATCGGAGCTTTTGGAGCAATGGCTTTTACGATTGGAAAATATGGTTTAGGATCTGTTTTAAATTTAATTTTTCTTGTAGGAACTTTCTACATTACTTCTATCCTATTTGTGGTTTTAGTTTTGGGAGCAGTTGCATGGTACAATGGTTTTAATATTTTTAAACTGATGTATTATCTGAAAGAAGAACTTTTACTGGTTTTAGGAACAAGTTCGTCAGAGTCTGCCCTTCCCGGAATAATGGAAAAGATGGAGAAAGCAGGCTGTTCCAAAGCGATTGTAGGTTTGGTGATTCCCACAGGATATTCTTTTAATCTTGACGGCACCAATATTTATATGACTCTCGCCTCGTTATTTATCGCACAGGCCTTAAACATTGATCTTTCGATCGAAAAACAATTAATGCTTCTTTTGGTCGCAATGCTAAGCTCAAAAGGTGCTGCTGGAGTTACAGGAGCCGGTTTTGTGACTTTAGCAGCAACTTTAGCCGTGGTTCCTGAAATTCCGATTGCGGGAATGACTTTAATTTTAGGAATTGATAAATTTATGAGTGAATGCCGTGCTTTAACCAACGTCATTGGAAATTCTGTAGCGACCGTAGTTGTAGCCAACTGGGAAAAACAATTGGATAAGGAACAGCTTCAATATTGCCTTGCCAATCCTAATGAAATAGAGAAAAAACTGGAAGTTTAAAGATAATTTCAAAATATGATTAAAACCATAAAAAATATAAGTTCTAAGTATTTACTTTGTAACAGACCATTATTATAATGATAACTTTTTCATCATTTGTGTTTTAGCCTTCTTTACGGAAGGCTTTTATTTTTAAAATGAGTTATATTAAAATATTCAGGCTTGAAGGCTGAACTTTCACGTGAATCGGAGATTTTATTTTATTAAACTCTCCATCAAGATGCCAGTTTTTGGTATTTACTTTAAATTCTATTTCTGAAACCGGAAGATAAGTGATATAATCATCCTCTTTCAATTTTTTAGTAAACATTCTGAAAGCAAAAAGTGGTGAATAAGTCAACGGAAATTTTTTAACCAAAACCATATCAACCAGACCATCACTCTTACTCGCCATCGGCGCAATGTATGCGTTGTTACCAAACTGACGCGTATTTGCAATATTAATCATCAAATACTTCCCATTATATTGCTTATAATTTTCGTCAAAAAATTTAAGCTTTATCGGTTTATAATTAAAAAAAGTCTTCAAAGAAACTTTAATATAATTCTTAAATCCACGGTTCGTTTTTTCAAATTCCTTCACAACTTTTCCGTCAAAACCAGTTCCTGAAACATTGATCGAAAGCCTGTCGTTTACGGTGAAAGTATCTATTTTACGAGATTTTTTAGCCTTTAATTTATTTAATAATTCATCTAGATTTTTGCTGAATTGTGTTTCATTAGAAAAACCATTTCCAGAGCCTGCCGGAAAAATAGCTAAAACTTTTTCGGTGCCGATAAGCTTTTTGGCAACTGTAGAAATAGTTCCGTCGCCTCCGATAGCCACAAAAAAATCAACATCATCAAAATGACTTTCGATAAAATCATCAGTTCCCAAAATAGACTCAGAAATGTAGTACAAAGGGTTTTGTACTTTACTTTTTAGTTCATTCAAAAAGGGCTGATAATTTTTTTTTGCCGAAAAAGGATTAATGATAAAGGCAACTTTTTCCATGGTCACAAAAGTAAAAAATGCTTCCTGATTTGGAAGCATTAATATTAGTTAATTTTCATTCTCTTTTTAAATTCCGGATTAATGGTTCCGTCGAGCTCTTTCCAGGATACAGGAATTACAATATCTCCGGCTGCAAAAGCTGCAATTTCGTACGGACTGTAATGGAAGTAGAGGTTTTCATTATCAAAATAAAAAGCTTGGTTCGCAGGAATTATATCTACCAAAAGCATATCTGAATTTTTCACCGGACCATCAGAATCAGTCGTTCCGCTCGGAAGTTTATCAAGATTTTTCATTAAAAGTTCTTCCAATCTCGCTTTTGGCATTGTGGTAAGATCTTTTAGATCTAATTTTTTATTGTTTTTCAAATCAAAAACTCTTGCACCGAAAGCATAATTACTGTGCGCTCCGCCTTGATAAGAAGTATGTAAATATTCAATCTGAAGAAAATCATCATTTTGAGAAATAAGCTTCATAAACGAGCCGGCTTCCCAAGTTTGTGGATTTTGTATATCTGAAATCCATTCTTTACTATCTTCTTTTACTGATGCGTAAAATTCGGTTTTATCTTTGTCTAAAAAGCTCTGTAATCCTTGTTTTGAGTAATCGGTAATCCCTTTTTTATCATAATAAATACTGTCTAAAAGAGCTTTATCTTTTAAAGTTGGGAAAATTAATACTTTTGATGCGTAATTCACAGAAAGCTTGTCATTAATCCTCATAGAATCATTTACTTTAAGAGAATCTACGGTAAATTTTTCAGGACTTTTATTTTCTGTTTTTACATTCACTGTTTCTGATTCTGTCTTTTTGCAGGCGGCTAAAAGAAAAGCACCGGAGAGCAACATTATTGCAAATTTATTTTTCATAATAGTTTATTTTTCGACTAGAATGCAAAAACCATTCACAAAATGAATGGTTTTTAAAATTTGTATCAATAATCGATTATTTCTTAATCAAACTCATTACCTGACTTTCAGAATCTGAAATTACTTTCCAGATTTGTTTGAATGCAGGATAATATTCTTTAGGATAATCTGCACTTGCGATTTTGACCTCAGAAGTTACTGTAATTTTATTGTCTTTATTCTCTACAATATAAGAATACGAAATCTCTTTATCGTCTGTCGTTATCTTTTTGCTTTTTGGTAAATCGGCTACCGTATATCCTTCAGGAATTTCTATTTCTACTTTTTTAGTTCTTGTATAAGGTGAAACAAAATTGATCATGTATTTTCTCTCTTCCGTTTCATTAAAATCATCGGCAGACTGATGAAGAAATAACAAAGGATTAAAAATTTTCTTTTTTCCTACATTATCAATTAAGCTATTGGATGAAAACTTCATTTTAGACTCAAAATCACCATTATTAGTAACAGAAGAATTGATATCTGAAAAATCTATAGCATAACTGTCTTTATATTGCTTTTTATACTTATCCGGGTTTTCGTCATAGCTTTCCTTAGCATTGAGAGCGAAAAGTCCGGCATCTTTATCTTCATAAGTTCCACTTACAGTACCATCATCATTAATTTTAGCTTTCGTAAGATATTTGCCATAACTCATTTTAGCATTAAACATCGTAATTACTTCGGCTTTATCATCTTTCACCAAAAGTCCGTTATTATTCCAGACTCTGGATGGTAAAAGATTAGCCTGTGACTGTTTTGAAGTGGCATCAAAAAGATAAAATCTATTGTTGATTTCGGTTCCTACCACTACATAGTTAAAATTACCCAAATTTGGAAAAGCTAAATTTAAATTTCCATTTCTCACGGTAGATATAAGTATAGGATATGCCGTAATACCAGCACTTCGAAACATAGCTGCCAACATCAAATTGAGATCTGCATCATTTCCTGTTTTATTTTTTATAAGATCTTTAATTCCGTTTTCTGCATAAATACCATTATTATAGTTCCATGTAAAATTAGTTTTCACATAATCTAAAATTTTATTGGCTTTTGACAAATCATCTTTTTCATCAGCAATTCCTGCAGGTAATAGCTCTTTTACCAATCTGTCTTTTTTGTACAATGCCCCAAAATCATCATGATCCCAAAGTTTCTTTCTTATATCTTCCCAAGTGGAAGTATACATTTTAAGGTTATCACCAAAATAAGTTGAATGAAGCTCTGCTCGTATTTTTGTTCTGTAATTATCATTATTTTTCACATACTTTTCAGTTTTAAAGCCTTTCAGATTATCATAACCGAATCTATACGTTTTATGTTGTGAGCCATAAATAATATCTTCTTTCACAATTTTATATTTCGGCGAAAGACTTCCCGTAAAATCTACACTGTAAGACATTTGTACTGGAGTATCAAAAACATATTCCGTATAGACCGAAGGAATATCCAGTTCGATATAGATCAACGGAATTTCGTACGTAAATGGTGACGAAACTTCATAATGATATTCTATAACCGAACCATTCTTTATATTTGGAAAAGCATATTTACTAACTGTAACATATTTATTTTCTTTTGATTTAAATTTTGAGCTTTTATCAACTTTAGTTTCCACTACATTGTCGCCTTCAAGATTATAGATCAAAGCCTTCATATTCACCAAAACTTCACGGTCTCCAGAATTGTTATCATACAAAGAAACCTCCAGATTGTGCCAATCTTCAGATTTATCTTTTTCGTAAATTTTCACACGATACGTGTATTCCTTTATAAGATTTCCTGTTCTGTTATCTATTCTGTAATGTATAGCGCGATAAAGCAATTCTGCGGGAGCTTTAGGATCAATCTGTGATTTTTCTTTTTTTAGATCTTCCTTATTAAACTTAGGAACCTTCAGAAACTGTTGATTCTGTGCAAAAACAGTTGTACTGATCAAAAAAAAAGACAATAAGGTTATTATGTTTTTCATTTATGATTTTTTTGAAATTAAAATTTTTGAGTTATCAGCATTCATTATTTTCTTTCTGAAACTTACGTAGTCATTGTACTTTTCTTTAGAATGGAGTCCTTTTTTGATCTGAATAAACCTTTTGACAATCAATTTTTCATCTTTTTTCTCAAAAGAGATTCTGTATGTCCCAAAATCTGAACTCAAAGTACTGTTATCCGGCATTTCTTCAATGATATAGCCTGCAGGAAGCTGATAAATAATCTCATATTCATCTTCAAAAGAGAAACGGTTTTCAAAAGGAAGATTTCTGTTTTCATCCTGATGATATGAAGCATTCGAATAAATAGGAACCGCCCTGAAAATATAGCTGGAGCCAACCATTTTGGAATAATTGATCGCTTTGAAATTTAAGTCGAAATCGATTGTTGCCAGATCTCTGTTATTTTTGAAATCAGACATTTCAATTTTCTCAAAATCTAATGTAGAAAATGCATTTTTTATGGCATTATTTTTTTCAGCCTGCCCAAGCCCCGCATAGGCTAAATTAAAATCATACTGATTTCCTGTGTAAGTAAATTTACCATTCCCGCTAATCGTTTTATCCGGATTTAGCTGAATATTTAATACCTGCTTTTCTTTATTTTGCTGTGAAGAATAACTTGGCGTTTCCATAATCTCAATTCCTTCCGGTTTTACTGCTAAAACATTCCGGTCTGTGGTATTAAAACTTAAATGGTTGTAAGCCATTTCCTGAGAAGTATTTTCAAGCCAGATATTTCCTTTTTCTGTTGGGATAACTAATATGACATGATTTCCTCCCATTTTTGGAAAATCAGTATCAAAACTTATCGGTGAAGAATTAGAATTAATGATTGCATAATAAGATTTTATGCCCGCCTCATCCAAAAGCGTTTTCATATAATTGGTAAGGCCTTTACAATCACCGTAACCTTTCTTCTGTACCTCATCCGGCATCATGGGCTGCCAACCTCCAATTCCCAAGGCTACAAAAACATATCTTGTTTTACCTTGCATATACTGATAAATCTTTTTTACTTTTTCTTCTGTAGATCCTGAAAGATTAAGTGCTGTAATTTCAGATTTTATCTGTGGTGTGGAAGCTGCAACCGGTGTCAATAAACTATTATAATACCATAAACCGAAATCTTTCCAGGTGGTAATATTCCCTTTTTTTCCGACCAGACTAAACTGATCCAAAGAAAAACTTACTTTTGGTAAAATCTTTTGTGGATTAGGAACCATATTTTCATTATCAATTGCAGGAATATTTTGATAAGTATATAATTTTCCTCCGTCCTCTTCAGAAGTATTTACCGAAGCAAATCCGAAAGGCGAATCATAAGTTTTCGATCGTAAATTGATTCCTGATTTATTAATAATCTTAAAACTGCTTTTCTGTAAAGAAATATTAAAATCATTATAAGGTGTAAAATCCGGGATAAAAACCGTATTCTGATCTTTTTGATCGTAACTAAACTCAATAGTATAGGGATAACTTGTAGGCGTATAAGATAAATACATCATTCTGTTATCCGAATAAAACGAGCCTTGCGAGTTGGCTGCAACATCCGTAAAATCACTTTTGGAGTAGCTTTTTATTTTAGCTCCTTTCTCATCATAGACAGTTACTTTGACGTTGGAAACTGTATTTCCTTTTTCATAATATATTTTGGGTAAAGAAAAGCCAACCGCATCTTTGTTGATTACAGTTATTGCAGAAGAATTTCGGTAAACAATTTCATCCACTTTATTGATTTCCAAAATCGTACTTTCGTTTCGGATGACCGCACTTGCATTCTTCTTTAAAACATCACTAATTTCTGATACCGGATAACTTTGTGCGTAGTAAAAAGAGGCTAGAGAAAGCGCTCCTACACACCATAATTTCATCATTCGTAAATATTTTCTCCAAAAATATAAAAAATCTTAATAAAATCTTAATAAATGTTAAAAAAAAATTATCATAAATATGAGAATTATTACCTATTTAAGACAAAAAAAAGACTCCACAAAAAATGGAGTCTTCTAAATATTATTCAAAAGATGATTTAGACATCAATCTTAGCATACTTTGCATTTTTCTCAATAAATTCTCTTCTTGGCGGAACCTCATCACCCATCAACATTGAGAAAACTGAATCCGCTTCAACAGCATTATCAATTGTTACCTGCTTCAAAATTCTGTGTTCTGGGTTTAATGTAGTTTCCCAAAGCTGCTCAGGGTTCATTTCACCAAGACCTTTATAACGCTGAACTTCTACTCCTTTTCCGTCCGGAGACATTTCTAGAGTTAACTCTTCACGCTCTTTTTCGTTGTAGGCATACACTTTTTTATTACCCTTTTTTAATAAGTATAAAGGCGGTTGTGCAATATAAATATATCCGTTTTCAATCATTTCTTTCATAAAACGGAAAAAGAACGTAAGAATTAGTGTAGAAATGTGAGAACCATCAATATCGGCATCGGTCATGATCACTACTTTATGATATCTTAACTTCGCCATATTTAAGGCTTTACTATCTTCTTCAGTTCCTACAGATACACCTAAAGCGGTATAAATATTTTTAATTTCTTCGTTATCGTAAACTTTATGAAGCATTGATTTCTCAACATTCAGAATCTTACCTCTCAACGGAAGAATTGCTTGAAAATGTCTGTCTCTACCTTGCTTTGCAGTTCCACCTGCCGAGTCTCCCTCGACTAAGAACAATTCAGATTCTGCAGGATCTTTTGATGAACAGTCAGATAATTTCCCTGGTAAACCAGAACCTCCCATCGGAGATTTTCTCTGAACCATTTCACGAGCTTTTTTCGCAGCCTGTCTTGCTTTTGCAGCCAAAACAACTTTCTGAACGATAATTTTTGCTTCGTTTGGATTCTCCTCCAAGAAGTTGGTAAGCATTTCACCTACAATTTTATCAACCGCACCAGAAACTTCAGAGTTTCCTAATTTAGTTTTTGTCTGTCCTTCAAACTGAGGCTCCATTACTTTTACAGAAATTACAGCCGTTAAACCTTCACGGAAGTCATCACCTGTAATTTCTACTTTTTCTTTTGCAGGAATTCCTAAATCATCTGCGTATTTCTTCAATGTTCTCGTCAAAGCACGTCTGAAACCAGCCAAGTGAGTTCCTCCTTCATGAGTATTGATATTATTAACGTAAGAGTGAAGATTTTCGTTAAAAGATGTATTGTAACGCATCGCCACTTCTACAGGTATATCGTCTCTTTCACCTTCCATGAAAATTACATTTTCCATGATCGCTTCACGGTTTCCGTCGATAAACTCAACAAATTCTTTCAAACCACCTTCAGAATGGAAAACTTCAAACGCAAAAGTGCCGTCTTCATTTTCTTCTCTTTCGTCAACAAGTGTAATTGTAATACCTTTATTCAAGAAAGATAGTTCTCTTAATCTTGAAGCCAGCGTATCATAATTATACACCAATTCCTGGAAAATAGTTCCGTCTGGCTGGAAGAAAACCTCAGTTCCTCTCTCATCCGTAGTTCCTATTTCAGCAACATCAGCCAAAGCTTTTCCTTCAGAATATTTTTGCTGGTATAATTTACCGTCACGGCTAACTGTAGCCACCAACAAGGTAGAAAGTGCATTCACACAAGAAACACCAACCCCGTGAAGACCACCAGAAACTTTGTAAGAATCTTTATCAAATTTTCCACCCGCTCCGATTTTGGTCATTACAACCTCCAAAGCTGATTTTTGTTCTTTTTCGTGGAAATCTACAGGAATCCCTCTACCATTATCTTTTACAGAGATACTCTCTCCTTTATGTATTGTAACTAATATTGTATCGCAATGACCCGCAAGCGCTTCGTCAATAGAGTTGTCTACTACTTCATAAACCAAATGATGAAGACCTCTCACTCCTACATCACCAATGTACATAGATGGTCTTAGTCGAACGTGCTCCATGCCTTCTAATGCCTGGATACTACTAGCTGTATATTGTTTTTGACTCATATAAATTGAATAAATTTGCTTAATGCAAAGACCCACAAATATCGTGATTTTTTTCGACTTATCAAAGTAATTTGCATCTTAAAATATCAGAATTTATCCTAAAATTTGAGTAATTCATTCATTAAAAAAACAATAAAGTTACAACGCAGATTTGAATTGACCGGAATGTTTTAAATCATATTTAATCTCAGCAATTTATCCTTAACTTTAAACTGAAAAATTAAATTTTATGGATGACTTTATTGCTGCACGCGCCCAAATGGCGCTTTCTTTAGGTTTTCATATCATCTTCGCCTGCGTCGGAATGGTAATGCCTTTCTTGATGGCATTTGCCCATTGGAAATACCTCAAAACCGGAAACGAAATCTATAAAGGGCTAACCAAAGCGTGGAGTAAAGGAGTTGCAATTCTTTTTGCTACCGGTGCGGTTTCCGGAACAATGCTTTCGTTTGAACTCGGATTGCTCTGGCCGGGATTTATGAAACACGCCGGACCTATTTTCGGAATGCCTTTTTCTCTTGAAGGAACAGCATTTTTTATTGAAGCGATTGCCATTGGATTTTTTCTTTACGGTTGGGATAAATTTAATAAATGGTTTCACTGGTTTTGCGGATTTTTGGTCGGTTTAAGCGGTTTAGCTTCAGGCATTTTAGTGGTTGCTGCCAATGCATGGATGAATTCACCTACAGGATTTGATTATATCAATGGACAATATGTCAATATAGACCCTATAAAAGCAATGTTTAATGACGCTTGGCTCCCACAGGCGTTACACATGACGGTTGCCGCTTTTTGTGCGACTGGATTTGCGGTTGCGGGAGTTCATGCTTTTTTAATTATGCGAAAGAAAAATGTAGAATTTCACACTAAGGCATTTAGAATTGCTGCAGCTTTTGCAATGATTGGAGCTTTCGGAGCACCTTTGAGTGGTGATGTTGCTGCAAAATCTGTGGCCGAAAGACAACCGATTAAATTAGCAGCAATGGAAGCTCATTTTGAAACTGAAAAAGGAGCAGCTTTCGTATTGGGAGGGATTCCCGATGAAGAAAAGGGAGAAATTAAATATGCTATAAAAATTCCAAAAGTTTTAAGCTTTTTGGTGAGTAATGATTTTAATGCCGAAGTAAAAGGACTGAATGATTTTCCAAGAGATGAATGGCCACCTGTTGCCGTTGTGCATTATGCTTTTCAGATTATGATTTTCTTTGGTGTTGTAATGATTTCCATTGGATCTCTTTATCTCTATGCTTTCTTTTTCAAAAAAGACTGGCTGACAAAAAACTGGCTGTTAAAAACATTTCTTTTTGCCACGCCTTTCGGATATATTGCTTTGGAAGCAGGCTGGACAGTCACAGAAGTGGGCAGACAGCCTTGGATTATTTACGGAATTATGAAAACCGTGGATGCTGTTACACCGATGCCGGGAATTCAGTATTCATTTTATTTTTTCACAGCAATTTTTATTTCATTGTCATTAATTATTATATTTCTTTTAAGAAGACAGATACAAATGGTTCCCAAACTTTACGACCCTACAGACCCTCAGTTTAATTCTAAAAACAAAAAATCATGATCTACGTTGTAATTGGTTTTCTATGGCTTTCCGTATGTCTTTATGTGATTTTGGGCGGTGCTGATTTCGGAGCCGGAATCGTAGAATTGATGACCAAAAAGAAAAACAGACAGTACACCGAAAAAATAATGTACGAGTCGATTGCTCCTGTTTGGGAAGCCAATCACATGTGGCTCATAATTGCCATTGTTATTTTATTTGTAGGATTTCCTGAAATCTATACCACCCTTTCTACTTATCTTCATATTCCTTTAGTATTAATGCTTGTTGGGATTATTGCGAGAGGAACAGCCTTTACTTTCAGACATTACGATGCAGTGGAAGATCGATGGCAGATCGTTTATACGCAGATTTTCTATTATGCGAGTTTGTTAACGCCTTTTTTCTTAGGTTTAATAGCGGCTGCAACCGTTTCACAATCGATAAACCCTGATGCAAATAACTTTTTAGATTTATATGTTTTCAGTTGGCTTAATTGGTTCGGTGTTGCAGTGGGATTATTCACCGTTTCACTTTGTGCGTATTTGGCATCCATTTTTTCTTTACGGGAAACCAGCGATCGTTTAGAATTAGAATTAATGATCAGAAAATCGCACCAAACGATGCTTTTTGTAGTCGTTACCGGTTTATTGGTTTTTCTAGCTGCCTATCTTTCTGATATTCCGCTAACAAAGTGGATTTTCTCAAAATATCTGGGGGTGATGGCAATTACTTTTGCAACCGTTGCTTTAGGCTTAATTTTAAGAGCGATGCATAAGAAAAAACTGCTTCCGGTAAGAGCTTTGGCTGGGTTTCAGATCATTATGATTTTAGTGGCAGCAACTTATCAGCACAATCCGGATATTATTTTATTAGGAAACGGACAGCACCTTTCTTTATTGAAGCATGTTGCAGCTCCAAAGACGATTTCAGCATTAGGTTGGGCCTTGGTTTTGGGATCGCTTTTTATTCTTCCTTTTTTGTTTTATCTGATGTTTTCATTTTCAAAAGCATCGAAGAAATAATTGATTTTAAATTTTGATCATTTTAAACCTCGGAAAAGTTACAGTTTTTCCGGCCAGTTGACATCCAGCGTTCTAACAGGAAACGGAATGCTTATTTTGTGCTGATCAAAAGCCTTTTTTATGGAAATAATTGCATCATGACCCATTTTCAGATAATCTATTTGCTCCGTAGATCTACACCACAAACGGACGGTAAAATTAATCGAACTATCGCCAAATTCCTGATAAAAAAGTGTAGTTTCTTCTCCCGAGGCGAGGCCTTCAATATTTTTTAAAGCATCTAAAGTCACCTGAGCCACTTTTTCAAGGTCTGCATCATAAGAAACACCCACTTTCAGATCAAGACGTCGTTTGCCAAGAAGTGAGTAATTCTCCACCGGATTCTGAAAAACCTCCTTATTCGGAATAATAACCATTTTTCCCTGAAAAGTTTTAATAACGGTATCACGAAGATTCACCTCCATTACTTTTCCCATATAATTTTTTACCGAGACAATATCACCTATATGCAGAGGTTTACGGAACGAAATAAAAATACCGGAAATAAAATTGGATGCGATATCCTGAAATGCAAAAGCCAAAGCCAGCCCAAAAATTCCGGCTCCCGCAAGAATTGACGTTACTGCCTTATCGAGTTTTAAAATACTCAGTGCTGTAAAAAAAACAATACCGAGAACAGTGATATAAATAAAAGTACTGAAAAGATTGGTTATCGTATGATTGGAGGAAATTTTACTAAAAATTTTTAACGTCAGTTTCCGGATCCATTTTGCAATGAAGAATCCAATAACCAGGATAAGTGCTGCCAAAAGCAGATTTGGTAAAATTTTTACAATTTCGCGGAACCAAATTTCAAGTTTTTCATCAATTAGCTCAATAGCTTTGTTCAAATCAAACATAGATAAGATTGTGTTTTTATTGGCTATTCAGCCATTATAAATGTATAAAAAATATCTGAATTTGAATATTTTTTTTACAATCTTATATTTTCGAGGTATTATTTCTTTATTAAAACTACTTCTACCCTGCGATTTTTGGTTTTATCGGATTCTGTTTCTTCGGGGTATACGACAGGATTCAAATGACCGAGTCCTTTTGCAGTAATTCTGTCGGAATCGATTCCATTTTTCAATAGAAATTCTTTGATTGCATTGGCTCTGGTAAAAGAAAGATTGAATGTTTTTAAATCTAAATCTTCACCATCAAAATTTTCGTAATCACAGCAAATATGACCTTGCAATTCGATTTCTAATTTCGGATTTTCTTTCAGTATTTTTAAAAGTTTTACAATCTCAGATTGTCCTTTCGGAAGCCAAACATGACGACCTCCCACAAAACTAACATTCGGAAGCGCAAAAGTATCTTTTACTTTCATCTGAGAAATTTCCGTACTTAAAAAACTAGGCAAAGCATTTCTTGAAATTTTCTTTCCCGGAACAAAAGCTTTTTCAATAAAAATATCAACTCTACGGTTCTTCCCACGCAACTCGTCGGTACTGTTATCATTGATTTGTTTTTCTTCTCCTAAACCAACAGCATTGATTAATTGAATGTTTTCTGAAACTTTATTCTGAAGATAATTGCGAACGGTATTTGCACGGTTTTCCGAAAGTTTACTATTATATTCATTCGTTCCGGAAGAATCACAGTTTCCAAAAATTTTGAATCTTAAGCTGGTTCTCAATTGTGCCAAACTATCAAGTTTTTGTTTAGATTCGGGATTTAGCTCGTAAGAATTGTGTGCAAAATAAACAGAAGTCATCATTTGCGCATTCAATCCTGTTGAAATTAAAAAGAACAGAACAAAGTATTTCATCGGGTTTTGAGTTTTATTTAGAACGGAGAAATATTTAATTATTGTTTCAGAAAACAAAAAATTCCTGAAAATAGTTTCAGGAATTTAAATATAATTTTTAAACCAGTTTCATCAAAACATTTTCGTCAATGTTCTCACGTCAAATTTAGGATAATCAAATTTTAAAATTTATTTTCTTATTATTGATTTGCACGAACATGAATATTTAATTTATTTTTTTCTTCCAATAATTATTTTATGATAAGGTTCAATAAATCTTTGTCCCAAAATTTCTATATCAAAGTAATAATAGATTTCAGCAAGCAGTTCTGTGCTAAAAACATGATGATGCATACATCTGTTGTCAAAATTATTTTCACATCTTTCTTTAAACTTATATCTATCTTGAGGCGCTCCGTTATCCCTTTTAAGTTCATGAAATCTAAAGATTTCGTCCACATGAGTAAGATCATCTTCCCCTACATTATTTTTATAGTCAGTGTAAATATGATTAAATTCTGTGTAAGGTCTATTGATGTCAAATGTATATCTTTTATCTGGTAAAATCAAAAGTAAAACACCATTTTTTTTTAAAACTCTGACCCAATCTTCAACTGCTTTCAAAGGATTTGCGATATGTTCTAAATTATGGCTCGAAAGTAAAAAATCATAGGATCCATTATTAATCTGATTTAGATCTGTTCCATCCAAAATAAATTGAGTCCCTTGCTTATTTTCCGCATAATTATATACATTATTTTTTATCACGCCTTCCCATACAGTATTTGAACTAAAATTGACCCCATCTATTACCCGAGCCAATTCATATATATTTAGGATATTATCCTGAAATATTTTGCTAGGACCTCCTATTTCTAAACCTTTTTTATCCTCAAACAAATAATGAAAATTTTTAAACCAGTTTTGATTTTTTCGGTAATTTAAATAAAAAAAAGTCTTTACTTTTACCTTTTCTATCATTAATTGTAATTGCATATTTTTTTACTTTAAGTTAGATTTAATATTTAGTAAAACTAAACCAATTTCATCAATACAACCTCATCAATCTTCTCTACTTTCACCAAGTTTCCTTTCGTTAAAGTTTTTGAAGCTTTATCCCATTTTTTACCTGAAAGTTTAGACTGCTCTTTTACAGTCGCCAAAGCGATTTGCTCACCAGACTTTAAAATTTCAAGAATAATCTCTTCATCTTCTCCCAATTCGATTTGAGGAACCAATTTTTCAGGCTTCATTTGAGGGAAGAATAACACTTCCTGGATCGATGGATTGTTGGTTAAAAACATAATCAATCTGTCCATTCCGATTCCTAAACCTGAAGTTGGTGGCATCCCATATTCCAGAGCTCTTAAGAAGTCTTCGTCGATAAATCCTGTTGCTTCATCATCACCTTTTTCAGCCAATTTCAGCTGATCTTCGAAACGTGCTCTTTGATCGATTGGGTCATTCAGCTCGGAATATGCATTGGCAATTTCTTTACCGCAAACCATTAATTCAAAACGCTCAGTAAGACCTTCCTGACTTCTGTGTTTTTTGGTTAAAGGTGACATTTCTACCGGATAATCAGTGATAAAAGTTGGCTGAATGAAGTTTCCTTCACATTTTTCACCAAAAATTTCATCTATTAATTTTCCTTTACCCATTGTTTCGTTTACTTCGATTCCGATAGATTTAGCAAAGTCGAACAACTCTTGCTCAGTCTTTCCTGTAATATCAAAACCTGTATATTTCACAATAGCTTCCGTCATAGAAACTCTTGGGTAAGGTGCTTTCCAGTTGATTGTATGTTCTCCGAAAGTAGATTCTGAAGATCCGTTCACTTGAGTTGCACAGAACTCGAGTAACTTCTCTGTAAAATCCATCATCCAGTTGTAATCTTTGTAAGCTACATAGATTTCCATAGCTGTAAATTCCGGGTTATGCGTTCTGTCCATCCCTTCATTTCTGAAGTTTTTTGAGAATTCATAAACACCATCAAAACCACCAACGATTAACCTTTTCAGGTACAATTCGTTCGCAATTCTTAAATATAAAGGAATATCTAAAGCATTATGATGCGTGATAAACGGTCTTGCAGCAGCTCCACCAGGAATAGATTGCAAAACTGGTGTTTCTACTTCAAAATATCCAGCGTCGTTAAAGAAATTTCTCATAGCGGTGAACAATCTTGTTCGTTTCATGAAAATTTCTTTTACATGAGGATTCACAATTAAATCTACATAACGCTGTCTGTATCTCAATTCAGCATCATTGAAAGCATCGTGCACCACTCCATTCTCGTCAGTTTTTGCCTGAGGAAGAGGTCTTAAAGTCTTCGTTAAAAGTATAAAGTTTTTTACCAAAACCGTCATTTCACCAACCTGAGTTGTGAACAATTCTCCTTCGATACCAATGATATCACCGATATCTAAAAGGTGTTTGTAAACGTCATTATATAAAGTTTTATCTTCTCCTGTACATATTTCGTCTCTGTTGAAATAGACCTGAATTTTTCCTGTAGAATCCTGCAACTCAGCAAAAGAAGCCTTCCCCTGAATTCTACGAGACATCAATCTTCCCGCAATCTTCACCTGTTTACTTTCAGAAAAATTCTGTTTTATAGATTCTGTAGTATCTGTAACGTTGTATTCTTCTGCAGGGAATGCGTTGATTCCCATTTCAACAAGCTTATTCAGCTTTTCTCTTCTAATGATTTCCTGTTCTGATAATTGCATTGTAATTCAATTTTTTCGAATTGCAAAAATAGTGAATTTTATAGGTTTATGGAAGTTAAATTTTGGTAAGAAATTTTTCTCGCAGATTAAGCAAATTTTGCAGATTTATATTCAGCTTGAATATCACATTCCGTAGGAATTTCTCCATCGTTGCTTCGATTCTATAGAAATGACAATTTATGATTTTATGCTGAAATTGCAGCCCGACTTGAGCGGAAATCCTTTTTTGAGTAGGAACGACGAATAAAAGATTGGGAGTGGAAGGCGGATTAGCTGCCAAAATAATTACAATTTTATGCATATCTGTTTTTAAATTTAACGCAAAGGCAAACAAAAAATATTAAAATTTGTCGTTTTAAAGTTATACAAAGGCGTAAACTTAACAAAGAAACACAAAAAGTATAAAATATGAGAAATTGCGGACAAGCATTAAAATTTTTAAAACCAATCTTTCCTGTTTTCTTTTGGAATAAATGTCCACGCTAAAATTCTGCTGATTTTCTGACCTTGCGCCATATCGATTGTTTTTACTTCAACAGCTTTTACTTTTTTTAAAAGTGAAGTCAGCTTAAACAAATTTTCTTGCTTAGAAACCAGGCACGTAAACCATAGAATTTGGGATGAGAATAAGGCACTTTCTTCAATAATCTTTGAAATAAAAGCCAATTCGCCACCTTCGCACCATAACTCAGATTGTTGTCCTCCGAAATTGAGATTGGTTTTTGGAGTCTTTGATTTTTTAAGATTTTTTGTCTTCCTGATATTTCCTTTCATCGCAGATTCTTCAGAATCATGGAAAGGCGGATTGCACATGGAGAATGCGAATCTATTTTCTTGACAAAGAATGTTTTTGAATATAAAATTTGAATCCGGTTGAAATTTCAACTGAATATGGGATGAAAAATCAGGGTTCTCATCTAAAATCTTCTGAGCATTTTCCAAAGATTTTTCGTTAATATCGGTTCCCAACATTTCCCAACCGTAAAATTGATGAGCAATTAAAGGATATACCAAGTTGGCGCCTGTTCCGATATCCAAACCTTTTACGGATAATCCTTTTGGAATTTCTTTAGAATTTTCAGTCAATAAATCTGCGAGATAATGAATATAATCTGCTCTTCCCGGAATGGGCGGACAAAGATTTTCGTCAGGAATATCCCAGTTTTTAACTCCATAAAAATGCTGCAACAAAGCTTTATTCAATAGTTTTACAGCTTTTGGAATACTGAAATTAATAGTTTGATTTCCGTAAGAATTAACGAAAACATAATGTTTCAATTCCGGCACACAAGAAATCAGCTGTTCAAAATCATAAGAATTTCGGTGCAGATTTCTTGGGTGCAGAGTTGATTTTTCGGCAGTCATTTATTTCTTTTGACTTAAAATAAATTCAACCATTTTTTTGGCGTCTTCTTTTGAAACTTGTGGATGAGGCTGCATCGGAACGCTTCCCCAAACTCCACTTCCGCCCTCTATAATTTTCGATGCCAATATTTCAATATCTTTATCAGAATATTTTTCGGCAATTTCTTTATAAGACGGGCCTATCGTTCTTTCCACAGCATTATGACACGCCATACAGTCAGAAGCTTCTATTAAATCTTTTCCTGAAGCATTGGTCGGAACAGGTGTAGAAGTATCTGAAGAAGGCTGTATTTCTGAATTTTCTTTTTTAGAACAAGAAATTATAAGTAGACTTACAATCCCTGTTAAAAACAGTTGTTTCATTATTTTGTCGCTGTAGAATCTGTTGTTGCAGGTGCAGGTGTTGCCGCCGGAGCCGGTGTAGAATTGGTTTTCTTAGCTGTAGAATCTACAACTGTGGGTGCTGCAGGCTCTTCTAACATAATATTGCTGTCTTGAAGAGATTTATCTGCTTTTTTTGAACAGCTTACCGCTACTAAACTTCCTAAGAATACGATTGCTAATACTTTTTTCATTGCTTTTCTAATTTGGTCACAAAAATATAAAAAATAAAGTTTCAAATGTGAGATTTAGGGCTATATTAAATCATATTTAAACTGATTCCAGAGAAATAAAAAATATATTTCAGCTTTTTTAAATTTTTTGTTTTTGATATTAAAAAATTATCTACATTTGTCACATGATTATTTCTAACAACAAAAATTGGTGGTGGCACTCAAACTCTTCGTCGGGTCTGATGCTATTGTCGTGTTGTTAAAATTACAACTAGAATTCTATAGAAAAACATACAGAGACTTTGACGATTGCGTTGAAGTCTTTTTTTTGTTCATTACCTTAAATAATATAATATGTTTAGCAATACAATTAATATAAAAACCACCTCAAAAAAAACACTGGGAGATCTTCAAACTCCGATGAGTATTTATCTTCAGATAAGAGATAAATTTCGCGACACGATCTTGCTTGAAAGCTCAGATTCAAAAAATATCGACAATAACTTTTCTTTCATTGCTGTAAATGCCATTGCCGGAATTGAGATCAAAAACCTTCATGAATATGAAGTGAAATTCCCCAATGAAAATCCGGAGAAAAAATCTCTGGAAAACATTAAAGTCACCGATTTACTAAACCAATTTTCTAAAGTTTTTATTTGTGAGAAAACAAACGATAACATAGAAGAAACGGCACAAAGTCTTTTTGGATACACAAGTTTTGAAGCCGTTCCACTTTTTGAAAATATCAGTTTCAAACCTCAAAGCAAAGAAGTTGAAATCCCGATTCTGCGTTACAGGCTGTATCAATATGTGATTGCGATTAATCATTTTAATGATGAAATGCATTTTATCGAAAACCAAATTACCGGCGTAAAATCTGAAATGCGATTGTTACAGGATTTAATTAAAAATAAAAATGCGCTTGTTTATCCATTTGAAAAAGACGGTTCAGAAACCTCAAATCTTACTGATGAAGAATATTTGGAGCTCGTAGACAAAGCTCAGAAACACTGTAAAAGAGGTGATGTGTTTCAATTGGTTTTGAGCAGAAGATTTGAGCAGAAGTTTAAAGGAGACGAGTTTAATGTATATCGTGCTTTGAGAAATATCAATCCATCCCCATATTTATTCTTTTTCGATTACGGAAATTACAAATTATTTGGTTCAAGCCCTGAAAGTCAATTAATTATTAAAAACAACAAAGCCATCATCCACCCTATTGCAGGAACTTTTAAAAGAAGCGGAGATTTTGAAACCGATTTACAGTCTGCAGAGGCTTTAAAAAAAGACCCGAAGGAAAATGCCGAACATACGATGCTGGTAGATTTAGCCCGAAACGATTTAGGAAAAAAAGGAAAAAATGTGACTGTAACCAAACTGAAAGAAATTCAGCTTTTCTCTCACGTTATTCACATGGTAAGTGAAGTTACTGCTGAATTGGAGGAAAATACCAATCCTTTTGATATTGTTTCTGATACTTTCCCACAGGGAACTTTAAGCGGAGCACCAAAATACAAAGCCCTTCAGTTTATTAATGAATACGAAAAAGATTCGCGCGGCTATTACGGCGGTTGCATCGGGATGATTGGTTTAAATGGCGACTGTAATCAGGCCATTATGATCCGAACATTTTTAAGCAAAAACAACACTTTATTTTATCAGGCTGGAGCTGGTTTGGTTGCAAAATCAATTCCTCAAAATGAGCTGGAAGAAGTGAATAACAAGTTGAATGCACTCAAAAAAGCGGTTGAGAAAGCAGAGAAATTAGTTGTTGGTTGATAGTTGTTAGTTTTTAGAATAAAATACAAATATGGAATATAAAGATTTAGAGGTATGGATTGAAGCAAGAAAATTAACGAAACTTGTTTATGATTCGACAAAAAGTTATCCAAAAGAAGAGATTTTTGGATTAACAAACCAAATGAAAAGAAGCTCTGTTTCCGTTCCTTCAAATATTGCAGAAGGTTGTGGAAGAAATACAGCAAAAGAAACAACACATTTTCTATTTATTGCGAGAGGTTCTCTTTTTGAACTTGAAACACAATTTTACTTATCGTTAGACTTAACATACATAAATAATGAAGATTTCAAAATTATTTTAAATCAAATAATACTTTGTAAAAAGCTAATCAACGGATTTATTAATTATTACAGAACAAAATAATGACAAATATAAAACCATCAACCATCAACCATCAACCATCAACCAAAATTCTCGTATTCGATAACTACGACAGCTTTACCTACAATTTGGTTCAAATGATTGAGCAAATTACAGGCGAAAAAGTAGATGTCGTTCGAAACGACCAAATCGCACTTGAAGACATTCAAAAATACGATAAAATCATTCTTTCTCCAGGACCAGGAATTCCCGAAGAAGCCGGAATTTTATTAGATGTAATTAAAAAATACGCTCCAACAAAAAGTATTCTTGGCGTTTGTCTTGGTCAACAGGCAATTGCAGAAGCTTTTGGCGGAAGCTTAATCAATCTCACAGAGATTTATCATGGTGTTGCAACGGAAGCAATCCAAATCAGCAAGCATAAAATTTTCAATGATTTACCTCCAACTTTAGAAGTTGGCCGATATCACAGCTGGGCTGTTAACCCTGAAAATTTCCCTGACGAATTGGAAATTACCAGTACAGACAGCAAAGGAATGATTATGAGCCTGAAACATAAAACATTTGATGTTCACGGCGTTCAATATCATCCTGAAAGTATATTAACACCAGATGGAGAAACCATTATTAGAAATTTTTTAATTGGTTAATAGATTTTAGTTGTTAGTTGATAGAAAATTATTCTAAAAATACTTTAAAACTAACAACCAATCACTAACAACCTGCAACCACTTACCATTATGAAAGAAATATTAGAATACCTTTTCAATCATCATACTTTGTCAAAATCGCAGGCAAAAGCTATTATGATTGAGATTGCTCAAAATAAATTTAATGCTACTGAAGTCACAGCTTTTATCAGTATTTTTCTGATGCGGAATATTACCTTAGATGAACTGAAAGGTTTTAGAGAAGCACTTCTTCAAATGGCTGTTCAGGTTAATTTGAATACTAACGATAGCATTGACATTGTCGGAACAGGTGGTGACGGAAAAAACACCATCAACATTTCTACTCTGGCAAGTTTTGTTGTTGCAGGAGCCGGACAAAAAGTAACCAAACACGGAAATTATGGTGCGTCAACCGTTACGGGTTCATCCAATGTTTTAGAAGCTTTAGGTTATCGGTTCAAAAAGACTTCAGAAGAGCTTAATCAGGATTTAGAAAAAGCGAATATATGTTTTCTTCACGCTCCTTATTTTCATCCGGCATTACAGTCTGTAGGTGCATTGCGAAAATCTTTAGGGTTGCGAACTTTTTTTAATTTACTCGGTCCGTTGGTAAACCCTGCAAAACCGCAGTTTTCTGTGATTGGAGTTTATAATCTGGAGATTGCAAGACTCTATCAATATTTGCTTCAGAAAGAAAATCAGGATTTTGTTTTAGTTCACGGAATGGATGGATACGACGAAATCAGCCTTACTCAAGACAGTAAAATCATCACGAAAAGTGGTGAAAATATTTATTCGGCAGAAGATTTAGGCTTTATGCCAGTTGATGCTGAAAACATAAAAGCAGGAGAAACGACTGAAGAAACTGCACAAATTTTCGAAAATATATTAGAAGGAAAAGGTACCGAATCGCAAAATGCAGTAGTTTTAGTTAATGCAGCGGTTGCTTTATTCCACACCCAGAAATTTGGAACTTACGAGGATTGCTTGACTTTAGCAAAAGAAAGTTTGTTTGAAGGAAAAGCGTTGAATAGTTTACAGTCATTAGTTGATGGTTGATAGTTTCTTTCCATACTACAAAAATCTATCAACTAACAACCATCAACCTAACAAAATGAACATTTTAGATAAAATCATAGAAAGAAAAAAACAGGAAATAAAAGATTCAAAATCTAAAACTTCTGTGGAACAATTAAAAGATTCAGAATTTTTTGGAAGAAAAACTTTTCCCCTGAAAGAAACTTTAGAATCAAAATCAGGAATTATTGCTGAGTTTAAAAGACAGTCGCCTTCAAAAGGTATTATTAACAATCAAATTTCGACTTTAGAAGTAGCTTCAGCTTATGAAAAATTTGGAGCAAGCGGAATTTCTATCCTTACCGATAAAGATTTTTTCGGCGGAAGTTTTGATGATATTTTGAGTGTAAGAAATCATATCAATATTCCGATTCTGCGAAAAGATTTTATGGTTGATGAATATCAGTTTTATGAAGCAAAATCAATCGGCGCTGATGTTATTTTATTGATTGCTGCTTGCCTTTCGCCAACTCAGGTTCAGGAATTTACAGAACTTTCTCATCAGTTAGGATTAGAAGTTCTATTGGAAATCCATACTGAAAAAGAGCTTCAACACATCAATAAAAGCATTGATTTTGTAGGAATTAACAACAGAAATTTAAAAGATTTTAAAGTTGATTTACAACATTCTGTCAATCTAAAAAATCAGCTTCCTGAAAATACTTTATCCATTGCCGAAAGCGGAATTTACAACGAAGATGATTTTAAATATTTAAAAGAAAAAGGGTTCAACGGTTTTTTAATGGGTGAATACTTTATGAAAAATGAAAACCCCGGAAACAAATTCTCCGAATTCGTTTCTAATGTAAAAATATAACAGTTTACCAATTTAGCAATGATTGAACGCCAAAAACCATCAACCGAAAATCCTCAACCAAAACTCAAAGTTTGCGGTTTGACACAGCTCAGCCAAATTCGTGAATTAGTGGCATTAAAAATAGATTTTCTAGGCTTCATCTTCTACGAAAAATCGCCAAGATATGTTTTAAATCATTTGAGTTTAGAAGATATTTCCAAGATTGAACATTCTGGAAAAGTTGGGGTTTTTGTCAATGAAGATTTAGAAAAAATAATAGAAATTTCAGAAAAAGCAGATTTAAATTTTATTCAGCTTCACGGCGATGAAAGTGATAATTTTATTTTTGAATTGAGAAAAAAATTAAAACCTGAAATTGGAATCATAAAAGTCATTAGAATTGGAAACCAAGAGTCGGAAGTAAGAAGAAAAATTGAAAAAGTATTCGACTCCGCTCAGACTGACAACCAACAACCAGCAACAATCAACTATCTCTTATTTGACACCGATTCTAAAGCATTTGGAGGAACCGGAAAATCGTTCGATTGGAATATCCTCAACGAAATTGAAATCCCTCTTCCTTATTTTTTAAGCGGCGGAATTTCTTTGGAAAACTTCCATAAACTAAAAACAATCAACCAACAACCATTTGCTTTAGATATCAACTCAAAATTTGAAATAGAGCCTGGAATTAAAGATTTAGAAAAAATAAAAGAATTTATAAATAAATATAAAAGTCCCAAAGGGACGACCTAACCAAGGATAGGATGCAATCCTATCAAAAACAAACAATAAAAAACACAAAGAAATGCCACAATCCTTAGTCAAAAACTACGTCCATATCATTTTCAGCACAAAGCACAGAAATGATTTTATTGATGAGAGTATAGAAAAGAATTGTTCTCATATATTGCTGCATTATGCAAAGAATTTGAAAGCACAGCATTGCAAATAGGAGGAACAGACAATCATATCCATATTCTCTGTCTGTTGTCGAGGAAAATTGCTTTGATGAAATTGGTTCAGGAAATAAAAGCTGTTTCATCAAAATGGATAAAGACGAAAGGAAAAAAATATGAAGATTTCTTTTGGCAGGAAGGTTATGGAGCTTTTTCTGTGAGCCCTAATAACATTTTTCCAGTTTCTGAATATGTTAAAAATCAAAGAGAACATCATAAAGAATTTGATTTCAAACATGAGATGATTAATTATTACAAAAAATACAAAATAGATTATGATGAAAAATATATTTGGGATTAATGTTATTTAAACAATTGTTAGATTCATAGGAATGAATTCCTATGCTTTGTTAAATCGTCCCTTCGGGACTCTTTTAAACTTAAAATATTTCATATGAAAAGCCATCAATACAAATCAAAAATAAAATGGACGGGAAATACCGGTGAATCCACAAAAAACTATCGTTCGTATGAAAGAAGCTATATCATATCGGTGGATGGAAAAGCTGAAATAAAAGGTTCTTCCGATCCGGCATTTTTAGGAAATCCTGAACTTCATAATCCTGAAGATTTGTTGTTGGCTTCCGTTTCTTCGTGCCATCTTTTATGGTATTTACATTTTTGTTCGGTCAATAATATTCTGGTTTTAGAATATCTAGATTTTGCAGAAGGAACAATGATAGAAAGCGAAAACGGAAGTGGAAAGTTCACAGAAATTATCTTAAAACCTAAAATTTTGGTTGCAGAAAAAGATATGATTGAAAAAGCAATCGAACTTCATCAGAAAGCAAACGAATATTGCTTCATCGCTAACTCATTGAATTTTGAAGTAAAACATCAACCTGAAATCAATTACAAAAATGATTAAGACAAATTATAAAAACCCAGACGAACAAGGATATTATGGAGAATTCGGCGGAGCTTTCATCCCCGAAATGCTCTATCCGAATGTAGAAGAACTGCAAAAAAATTATCTTGAAATTATAGAATCAGAAGATTTTCAGAATGAATATCAGGATTTGTTGAAAAACTATGTAGGTCGTGCTACTCCGTTATATTTGGCGAAAAATTTAAGCGAAAAATATAAGACTCAGATTTATTTAAAAAGAGAAGACCTCAACCATACCGGAGCGCATAAAATCAACAATGCTTTGGGGCAGGTTTTATTGGCAAAACGTTTGGGAAAACATAGAATTATTGCTGAAACAGGAGCCGGACAACATGGAGTTGCAACCGCAACAGCTTGTGCGCTTCTTGGTTTGGAATGCATTGTTTACATGGGCGAAATCGACATTGCAAGACAGGCTCCGAATGTGGCGAGAATGAAAATGCTTGGAGCAACCGTCGTTCCTGCAACTTCTGGTTCAAAAACGTTGAAAGATGCCGTGAATGAAGCGTTAAGAGACTGGATTAACAACTCGACAACCACCCATTACGTTATCGGAAGTGTGGTTGGTCCGCATCCGTTTCCAGATTTGGTGGCGAGATTTCAATCTGTGATTTCAAAAGAAATTAAGGAACAGCTTCACGAGCACATTGGTCGTTCAACTCCTGATTATGTCATCGCTTGTGTTGGTGGCGGAAGCAATGCTGCAGGAACTTTCTATCATTTTGTAGAGGAAGAAAGTGTGAAAATTATCGCTGCTGAAGCCGGAGGTTTTGGAATCGATTCAGGGAAATCTGCTGCGACAACTTTTCTGGGAACTTTAGGCGTTTTACACGGAAGCAAAAGCTTGGTGATGCAAACAAAAGACGGACAAGTTATCGAACCACATTCTATTTCTGCAGGTTTAGATTACCCCGGAATCGGGCCTTTTCATGCGCATTTATTTAAAGAAAACCGAGCAGAATTTTTCAGCATTAATGATGACGAAGCTTTGCAATCTGCTTTTGAACTAACCAAATTGGAAGGAATTATTCCCGCTTTGGAAAGCGCTCATGCTTTAGCCGTTTTAGATAAAAAGAAATTCAACGAAAATGATATTGTCGTGATTTGTCTTTCTGGTCGTGGTGACAAGGATATGGAAACGTATTTGAAAGTGCTGGATGATGGAAGTCAGAAGATGGATGCTTAAAGATTCGTCTTTAAAATCAAACTGAAATTTGTTCATTAAAAAAAATTAAATCTTAACTAAATCTAAATTTATGCACCAAAATAACACCCAACTTCCTGCTTCCAACACCCAACGTAAACTCCTCAACATCTACTTCACAGCAGGAATTCCACAACTGGAAGATACCGCTGAAATTATAAAACTTATTCAAGATTCAGGAGCCGATATGATGGAAATCGGGATGCCGTATTCTGACCCTGTTGCCGATGGCCCTGTCATTCAAAAAGCGCACGAACTGGCTTTAAATAATGGAATGACAATTTCAACTTTACTTTCTCAACTGAAATCTGTTAAAAACGAAATCAGAATTCCAATTATATTAATGGGATACATCAATCCGGTCTTAAGTTTCGGGTTTGAAAATTTTTGCAGAGAATGTTCTGAAAGTGGAGTTTCAGGTTTAATTATTCCTGATTTACCACCGATTGAATTTGAGAAAAATTATCAGCGAATTTTAGAAAAGTACAATTTGAATTTTACGTTTTTGGTAACTCCCGAAACGTCAGATGAAAGAATTTTGCACCTCGATTCTTTAAGTTCAGGCTTTTTATATGCGGTAAGTTCTTCATCCACAACAGGAAATGACAATGCCGTTTTAAATAATGAAGACTACCTTTCCCGACTTGCCTCTCTCCCACTGAAAAATCCTGTAATGATTGGTTTTGGAATTAAATCTAAAGAAGATTTTGAAAATGTTACCCAAAAAGCAGACGGCGGAATCATTGGTACTGCCTTCGTCAACATCTTGCTCAACGATAAAGATTGGAGAATAAAAGCCATAGATTTTATTAATTCTATAAAAAATTAAAAATCACTAAATTTGTTCGTTAACAAAAGGTATGAATACACATCAAAATAAAGTCGTAGAATTTGAAGATTTAGGCGTTAAAGAATATCAACCATCTTGGGATTACCAGGAGACGTTGATGAAAAACATTATTGATCTGAAAATCAAAAATCGCGACTTGCCTGTCGACGAGCAATATACAACCTCCAATCATTTTCTTTTGGTAGAGCATCCTCATGTTTACACACTTGGAAAAAGCGGTCACGAAGAAAATATGCTTGCCGGGATCGATAAACTGAAGGAGATCGATGCCACGTTCGTAAAAGTAAATCGTGGCGGAGATATTACCTATCACGGTTACGGTCAAATTGTGGGTTATCCAATTTTAGACCTTGAAAATTTCTTTACAGACATTCACAAGTACATGAGAAATCTTGAAGAAGTGATCATCAGAACTATTGCCGAATACGGATTGAAAGGCGAGCGTTCTCCCGGAGAAACAGGAGTCTGGCTGGATGTCGGAAAACCGTACGCCAGAAAAATCTGTGCGATGGGCGTAAAAGCTTCGCGTTGGGTTACGCTTCACGGTTTTGCCTTAAACATCAATACCGATATGCGTTATTTTGAATACATCATTCCGTGTGGTATTAAAGACAAACAGGTAACTTCTTTGAAAAGAGAACTGGAAAGAGAGCTTACTGCCGAAGAAATGGAAGATATTAAAGTGAAAATCAGGAAGCATTTTGTAGATGTCTTTGAAGCGGAATTGGTGAGTAAATAATATTGATGATTGTGTAATATTATCATTGAAAATTATAGCACAAAAAATAAAATGGTTGCATTATAAAAGCTGAAGTGAGAACTTCAGCTTTTATAATTTTTAAATGAATATAACTGCTTTAGCGAAATATCTTTTGACAATATATATTAAAACTGCACTCACACCATAAATTTAAACAATAGCAAATGATTGAATTAACAGAGAAATTTCTATTCTTTTTTGGACTACAATTACTTTTTCAACTCTAATATTCATAGCAAAAAATGAGTTCTTAAATGTTTTAAAAGCTTTCTTTCATTATAAAATACTTACCCCAGCTAGTGCGAGCATTCCGCTCGTATTAGCAACAAAAACAAAAGCATGATTCTTGCGACAGCAAAGAAAATAGTAAATGTAAAACCTCGCTCCAACGAAGTTCTCTCATAAAAGATCACAAAACCCATTCTTTTCTATCTGAAAAAAATCTATATTTGTTACACTAACAAACTAAACACAAATGACTTATGGCATCAACCACAGAAACGGGTCATGCAAAGAACATTGCAAATTTTCAGACCATGATCGAATTTTTAACGGGCTACGGCTCATCCTACAATCCCTCAAAGAGCAACTTGCGGTTACCCGCACTCGTAGCTTTGAAAGATTCTGCCGAACTTGCTTTAGCAGATGTTTTATCTCATAATACGATCTACAACGGGAAAGTAAGCGAAAGACAGGTCGCTTTCAGCGGCATCAAAATAATGTCGACAAGATTCGTCAATGCAATACAGGTTTCAGACGCATCTGAAGGCAGTATTAAAGAAGCAAAATTCCACAATCGAAAATTACAGGGCAAAAGAGCATCTCCTCCAAAGACTCTTGTCAATCCCGGGGAAACGGCTACCGCTACTATTTCGGCGAGCCAGCAATCTTATGACCAGCTCATTCAGCATTTATCCGGGCTAAAAACGGTCCTGGACAATGAGCCCAATTATCAACCCCATGAGCCGGAGTTGCTTGTAGATACCCTTGCCTCAACCATCACAGATCTACAAAATAAAAACCTGGAGGTAGCAAGAACTTATGCCAATCTCAGTAATGCAAGAATCGCAAGAAACAAACTTTTGTACGGTGATGAGATCGGGATTTGCGAGACTGCTTCAGACGTTAAAAAATACATCAAGGCTATATTCGGAGCTACCAGTCCGGAGTTTGCACAGATAAAAGGTTTAGAATTCGTTAAAATTAAAAATTAAAACAGTCAGTTCTATTTCTCTTTAAGGAAAATAAGATCCTAAAAATAAGATCCTCTTTTAATGCAAGAGGATTTTTCGTATCAGAAATAAAAATAAAGCTACTTCAGAAAGAGTTTAAATAACATGAAAAAGAATTATCCCTACTAAAAAAAGAAATAAGACAACTAAAAAAAGAATTTTGCTCACTCTAGAAAGACATTTTATAATCTGGAAAACAATTATATCAGTTCAAATTAGAAATGGAACAACTTAAAGCCTATTAAAATTTTAAGTTTAATTTTTAATGCTTGCCCGCAGGTCCTCATATTTTTATGACATTTTGTATTTCTTTGCTAAGTTTACGTCTTTGTATAACTTTAAAACAGTCAAATTTTTAATATTCTTTGTTTGCATTTGTGTTAAATTATAGCTTATTAGTAAAAACGGATAGACATAATTTTTATCCATAAAAACTATAAAAAATCCTTTCAAAAAAATTGAAAGGATTTCCTTTGATACAATATGAATTAAACTAAGTGTGCTCTATTTTACTGAACAATAATTTTAAAATTGCTATTCAATTCCTCTCCTGAAACATTCAGAATATAATTTCCTGAAACTTTTTTACCGGCAATATTTAAATTAAATACTCCGTTTCCATTAGCATTTAATTTCTCTTTAACGATTACTTTTCCCGTCATATCTAAAATTGTGGCAGTTAAACTTGATTTTTTATATTCAGGAAGCTTAATGAAAATCTGATCTTTTACAGGATTCGGATAAACCGTTCCCACATTTTTACTGATACTGAATTCTGCATTGCTCAACACCGCCTGATTGTACAAAGCAGATATTTCCGTTGGAGATAATGCATAATTATACATTTTGAGTTCGTCAAATGCGCCTTTATAAGGAGCTGGAGCATTGGTGGTTGATAAAAATTCAAGTTCACCAATATTTCCGATGATCAGATCACTTGCTTCACCAATTCCTGTAACCGCGGTTTCGTCTCCTTCAGCACTTAAAACACCATTCGTATAAATTCTCATTTTATGCGCTGTAATATCTCTCTGAATCACGACATGCACCCAGTTGTTGGTAAAATAATTGGCAATGGGTGAGGTGATTTCCTTTTTCGTAACGTCATCATCAATGGCATATCGCAGCTGACCGCCTTTTATTTCTACGTTAAAACGCTTTCCTGTAGCTCCTGTTGCCGTATTTTTAGTAAACGAACCTTTACACAGAACATACAGACTGGTTGCCGAAGACGATGGAATCATGCTTGTCGGAGCTTTCATCCAGTACGAAACCGTGAAAGAATTCGTATTAAAAAAGATCTGGTCCTGATGCGGAATACTCGCTATGTACGGAGTGTTGGGTGAAGTTGCCAAATCTAGAGCATAATTCTCTTTTCCTGTAACTCTCACATTGGCGTTATCATAGGCCACATTTAATGTTCCGTGATTGGCGTAAGACGTTAAATCTGCAATCTGCTCACCAGACAAAGGAGCTTCTGAGAATGGCCAGTTTCCAACAAGACTTGGTGTCAACGCACGGAAACTCCAAACATCGCCTGTTACAGAACCTAAAGCATTAGATGAATCAATTCTCCAATAATAATTAGTTGCTGTATTTAAATTACTTAACTGATATGATGGCGCAGCAGCATAAGGAACTGTAGCTACATTGTTTAAATTTTGTGGATTTGTTCCAAAATAAACGGTGTAGGTAGTAGTGTTGGAGCTGCCTGTCCATTTTAAAAGTAAATTTCCATTGGTCAACTGTACGTCATTAAATCCATTGGCAGGATTTGGATTAGCTGCTTTGGTAGGCGCTGACGGAACAGGCGGTGTAGTGACTGAAGCATTTGAAGTATACACAGAAGATTCTGTGGCATTCACCGCTTTCACTCTGTAATAATATTGAGTGTTGGGCGTTAAACCCGTTTCATTATAAGTCGTTGTATTCGCAGGCAATGTTGCAATGACTGTAAACGCTGTGCCATTGGGAGAACGTTCCAATACATAATTGGTTTCATTGGTTGCATTATCACTCCAGTTAACCGTTAATGAGCTTGAAGCCGGAGTTCCCGTTGTCACTGGATTTGTGAAATTTAAATTGGATGGCGGAATAATAAAATCCGGAGCTGCTGTATTATGCAGACCATTAATATATACCTCAATATTCAGATATGGAGCATGCGTTGTACTTACTGCCAAAGCATCAAAAACATTTGGATTCAGTCCGTTTGCAGTTTCCCAAGCATCGGGCATTCCGTCATTATCGGTATCTAAAGGAGCAGGAGCGCCATAAACGTGCCCTGCTCCACCATTGGTAAACCCGAATTGAGTTGTTAAATCGCTTTGTACATAAACATAAGTTGCAGTTGTTCCTTTCGACATCAGATCTGAAATCATCAACTGATCCACCTGATCACGTCTCGGATAAGAAGCTCCTACTTTTGAAACAATATTATCATACGCTCCTTGTGCAGTCAAGGTCGGATTTTTCATCGGATAATCATATGAAGTCGTCTGGATTGCGTTGATATCTCCGACAGGATATCCTGTTAAATTCTCAGGAACTAACGTTCCGTCCAGAACTCCGTTTTTATTATTGTCGAAATAATTTCCGGAACCATATAAATTAAAGTTGGCATTTCCTACGCTGAAAGGGGTAGAAACCGTACCGCTTGTATTGGGACCTCCGATAAAATAATTGTTGATGATATTGGCATACGAGGCACCTGCAGAATCTCCACCCATAATATATGCTTCTCCAGATTGGGTGTGGCCATAAGTATTTCCATAATTTCCCCAATTGTACACCACATTGTTTACAAACTCGTTGATGCCTTTTATTTTATTATTACGGGTTTTATTACAGATATATAAATTTCCTATCAGACTGATTTTTCCACCTGCTGGAGGTTGCATTAATCCTCCTGCGGAATGATTGTGTCGGTGCATTCCCTGTCCGATAATCGAGTTCTGAATCGTAATGTTATCAGGACTTGTTCCGTTATTATCCCAGTTAACAGAAAATACCTCATCTGTACCCCATGTAAAAGTCATGTGATCTAAAATGATATTCGCTCCATTGGCAATTCCTGACGCATCCTGATTTTGAGAAGTTCCTCCATAACGGATACGCAGATATCTCGCAATCGTATTGTTGGCTCCGGTAAATGAAACTCTCGGACCGAGAAATAAAATCCCTTCTCCAGGAGCAGTCTGTCCTGCAATTGTAGTATTGGCTGCGACAGCAACCACAGATTGTAAATTAACAATACCTCCTACTTTAAAAATAACAAAACGCCCCGGTTGACTTACCGCATCACGAAAAGAACCGGCACCGCTGTCATTTAAATTAGTTACCAAATAGATTTGAGGATTGGCTGCACCTCTTGCTCCTGTAGTAAATCGACCAAAACCGGTAGCTTCCGGAAATGCCAATGTCTGAGCATCAAAGCCAGCAGCGGATAAGGTCAATCCACATAACAACAATGATTTTAAAGCCTGCTTAATCAGTAAAGATTTATTTTTCATAAATATTAATTTTGTGTTAACCAAGCTAAACACAAACGTAAATATGAGCATCCTGCACAATCCTGCTGGTTACTATAAATCAATAAAGTAGCTCAAAATTCATTAAAATAATTTGATTAATATATATTGAAATTGAAGAGTGATCAGTTTTTAGTACAACAAAGACACAGTCGGAAAATTTGACTCAGAAAAAGGAATAACTCTTTGAGAAAAAAAATACTATGCACTTTAAATAACTATGTAAAGAATAATAAATAATAGCTGAAAATTAGCGAAATATATAAATTATTCTTACCTTTTTAAACATAAAACACAACACATATGACTAAAAAATTACTACTTAGCTATTTTTTAATGATAGCATTTTTCCTCGTTTCGTGTGGAAAAGAATACACTACAACAAGTGAAATTTCAATCAAAACAGTATCAATTATTACTTTTATTTTTGGAGGAATTATAATGTTAATTGTCTTTACTTCCAAAAAAAGGTAATTTAAAATTTGAATAAAAAAATCCCTTTCAAAAACTGAAAGGGATTAATTATATAAAAAAACTTTTAATTACATATAAGCTTCAATCGGCTCACAAGTACAAACTAAGTTTCTGTCTCCGTAAGCTTCATCAACTCTGGAAACTGAAGCAAAGAATTTGTGATCTCTTACCCAATCTAGCGGATAAGCTGCTTTCTCTCTGCTGTATGGTTTATCCCAAGAATCAGAAATAACCAATTGCTCAGTGTGAGGAGCATTTTTCAATACATTGTTTGCCTGATCAGCTTCACCGTTAGCAATCTCATCGATCTCATGTTTGATCGCAATAAGAGCTTCTGCAAAACGGTCAATTTCAGACTTGCTTTCAGATTCTGTAGGCTCAATCATCAATGTTCCTGCAACCGGGAAAGAAACCGTTGGTGCGTGGAAACCATAATCCATCAATCTTTTTGCAACATCAGCCACTTCAATTCCTAAAGATTTGAACTGACGGAAATCTACGATACACTCGTGTGCTACTCTACCTTCTGTATTTGAATATAAAATAGGGAAATGCTCTGCTAATATTTCTTTTAAATAGTTTGCATTTAAAATTGCGTGCTCAGTAGCTTTTTTCAAACCTGAAGTTCCCAACATTTTGATGTAAGCGTAAGAAATATTTAAGATCAATCCAGAACCGTAAGGTGCAGCAGAAATACCTTCAATTGCTTCTTTAGAACCAACTTTAATGTTAGCATTCGTAGGTAAGAAAGGAACCAAATGTTTTGCAACACATATCGGACCAACTCCAGGACCTCCACCACCGTGAGGAATAGCGAAAGTTTTGTGAAGATTAAGGTGACAAACGTCTGCTCCAATGTTTCCAGGACTTGTATATCCTACCTGAGCATTCATGTTGGCACCGTCCATATAAACCTGCCCGCCATGATCGTGAACCAACTGAGTAATTTCTTTAATATTGGCATCAAAGAATCCGTACGTTGACGGATACGTGATCATTACACAAGAAAGATTTTCAGAATGCTGCTCTGTTTTCGCTTTGAAGTCTTCGAAATCAATTTCTCCGCTTTCAAGGTTTTTAACAACAACAATTTTCATTCCTGCCATTGCTGCAGAAGCGGGGTTTGTTCCGTGTGCAGACTGAGGAATCAACACTACATTTCTGTGACCTTCGCCTCTTGAGATATGATATTCTCTGATTACCATCAATCCTGCATATTCTCCCTGAGCGCCAGAATTTGGCTGAAGAGAAGTTCCTGCAAAACCTGTGATTTCAGAAAGATCTTTCTCCAATTCTTTGATCATTTCCTGATATCCTCCTGCCTGATTTACCGGTACAAATGGGTGAATACTTCCCCACTCTGCCCAAGAAAGCGGCAACATCTGAGTCGCAGCATTCAGCTTCATGGTACAAGAACCAAGAGAGATCATTGAATGTGTTAATGATAAATCTTTTCTTTCAAGACGTTTGATGTAACGCATCAATTCGGTCTCTGTATGGTATTTGTTGAATACTTCCTCCGTCAGAATCTCATCTTTTCTAAGATTTTCTTCAGGAATGCTGTATCCTTCTTTTATTTCTAATTTAAATGTCTGCTTGTCTTTAAACTGAGCGAAAGAAGCCATCAAAACATTTAGTTTTTCAAGCGTCGTGCTTTCGTTGATTGCAATGCTCACAACTCCTTCTGTAAAGTAGTTAAGATTCAATTTGTGATCAAGCATCATTCTGCATAATCTTGTTTTCTCATCTTCACTCATCACGATTTTTACAGTGTCAAAGATGGGCTCTTCAACCGTCTGATAACCTAAAGCTTTTAATCCTCCTTTTAATGCATTTGCTTTAAAGTGAATTTGGTCAGCAATATAGTTTAATCCTTTCGGACCGTGATAAACCGCATACATACCTGCCATTACAGCTAAAAGAACCTGAGCAGTACAAATATTTGAAGTTGCTCTTTCTCTTTTTATATGTTGCTCTCTTGTTTGTAAAGCCATTCTCAATGCACGTTTTCCGTACATATCCTGAGAAACCCCGATGATTCTTCCCGGAATATCTCTTTTATAATCTTCTCTGCAAGAGAAAAATGCAGCGTGAGGACCACCATATCCCAATGGAATACCAAATCTCTGAGAAGTACCAACAGCACAGTCAGCGCCCATTGAAGCCGGAGATTTCAATTTAACCAAAGCCATAGGATCACAAGCTACAACAACCTGCAAGTCTAATTTTTTGTACTCAACGATGTCTTCCGTATAATCTAAAACAATTCCGTTTTTACCAGGATATTGCAATAAAACTCCGTAATAAGATTCGTCGAACGGGTGAGTTTTGTGATCACCAACTACAATTTCGATTGCTAAACCTTCAGCTTTTGTTTTAAGAACAGAAACGGTTTGAGGTAAAACCAAATCAGAAATAAAGAACTTATTCGCCCCTGCTTTCTTCTGATCTTTTGTTCTGTTGTTGAAGAACATGTGCATTGCTTCTGCAGCTGCCGTAGATTCGTCCAATAAAGATGCGTTTGCCAAAGCAAAACCTGTCAAATCGCACACAACAGTTTGATAATTAAGCAACGCTTCTAATCTTCCCTGAGCGATCTCTGCCTGATAAGGCGTGTAAGCTGTGTACCAGCTCGGGTTTTCAAAGATATTTCTCTGAATTGCCGATGGCAACAAGGTATTGTGATATCCGAAACCGATATAGCTTGTATAATCCGTGTTTTTCGATGCCAATTCTTTCGAATGATTCAACATTTGATACTCCGAAAGTGGCTCTGAAATGTTCAGATCATTTTCTAAACGAATCGATGATGGAATGGTTTGAGAAATTAATTCTTCGATACTTGAAACGCCAACTTTTTCCAACATCGCCTGTTTGTCGGCTTCGTTTAGGGAGATGTGACGGCTCACAAACTGTTCTGTATTCATTTTTTATATTAGATTTTGTTTGTAAAAAAAGATTCGTAAAATTACGATTTTTAAAATGATTTTGCAACCTAAGTAACAATCGGAAATTGGCTTTTTGCAATTGGCTTTAAAATACGGGTTTTGAAACTTCATAATGTGTGATTACAGGCGACAAAATGGAATTTATTCAAATCTTCTATGGACGTGATATGCCTTCAAACTTTCTTATATTTATTTTGTTAGTATGTTAATTTTAAAAAAATGAGTACTGATAAATTTCTTAAAAAGATTCATAGAAAAAAATTTTGAATACATTTTTCTTTTCCTCACCCCTAAAGACCGGAAAAATGAATTGAAAATTTCCTCAAAATTACTCCCTTTAGGGTCGGGGAAATAATTTTGAGAAAATTTTCAGGCACTTAGTTTTTTTATACTACTAACTTTCTTATGATTCATAAAGCCGTTTGACTTCGTTTATCTTCGATTTCACTTATTAAAGCTCACAAGGTATTTCAGGTAAGGTAATGATGCCAATTTCAAGTAAAAGCAGCGTAAAAAACCTTTCAAACCATCTACTAATCAGCATTTCAAGAAAGTTTAAATTTTATTATCTATATTTATTCTAAATTAATATATTTGCAGTATGAATATCATCACTCCTTTTAAAGTACCGCCATTATCGCCGGCATTTTCTTTCAAGAATGAAGAAATGTTCTGTGGTGACAAAAAATCTTGTTGCAAAAAATTTAAGAAAGGGAAAAGGTGCAAAAAATGCCCGGGAAATAAGAAATTGGCTTAGTTAGTTAGACTACTGATTAAAAAGTACAAGGCTAAAGCTAAAAACAGGATCGCCAGGATTATTCTGAAAATTTTTGGCTGTCCTTTAGGATTTGTTACGGTTCGTGGCTGTGACTTAAAAAGTTCTTCTGCTCTGTCTCTGAATTTCTCACCATCAGATTCAAAAACTTCGGTTATTGTAATTCCCTGAACTACGGTTTTATGTAAAAGTGAATTCGTTGCATGAAGCAACAATTGAAACTTTCCGTTCTTAAATTCTGTGATTTTAAAAACTCTTTCTCCGTAAGCTTTCTCAAGACCAAACGGTAAAACCTTCACCACATCGGCATTCTGGGTCTGCCAGGTTATGATAATCTCCTCCCCTTTTTTCGCATGAATTTTATTTGCTGTAAAAGTTTTAATAGATGGCGGAACGGTATATCTGAAACTTTTCTGATGACTTTCTAAATTCTGATCATACGTAATTCTTCGTCCTTTATCGCTCAGTGTTTCGTACGCCTCCTGAATTTCTTTGAAGCGGTCTGCAAAGAAATCATCGTCTTGATTTTTGTCAGGATGGTATTTTAATGAAAGTTTTCTGTAGGATTTTTTGATGTCTTCATCCGAAGCATTATGAGGAATACCGAGAAAATAGTAGTAATCTTTCATGTAAGTGAATACAAAAATAAGGATTTTGTCACTGTGGGCAAAAATAAAAAAGCCACGAATACACAAATTTTGTCACTGCAAGCCTGACTAAGTGTTTTTTAACGAAGGTCGCTAAGGTTTTTTTTAAATTATTGAAAATATTTTTCGTTAGCAGAGACGTTTCACTCAGCAAACAGGAATTTTAATTTTTAAATTTTATTCTCCTTTAAGTTTATATTGATTTAATGTAAAAATAATTCGTGCATTCGTGGCAAAAAACTCATTCGCTAAAAAAAAATTCAGGCGCGGAAAGCAAAGCTTCCCGCGTCTGAATTAACAATTTCAATTTAGTTTTATAAAGCTTACGCTTTGCAAGTATTATCTTTTCCACAACATCTGGTAAATTCTTTTTTGAACTTTCTTTTCAGTTCCTGATATTGCTCATCATCCATTTCTCTGATTTTATCTGCCAATCCGAATGGAGATTTTTCTTTGATTCCGTATTCATCAAAAATACCTCTTACAAATCTTTTTCTTTCGATTACTTTTTTGGCAACTATTGCAACTCCGGCAACAGCAAGTGCTCCAAACACTCCTTTTAATACTGAATTTTTCATTTTCTTAAATTTTAAATTTTACTACTTCTTGTTTTTTATAGAGACGAATCTTCTTTAATTTTACTTTACTACTTCTTTTATAAAACTAAATTACTATTCGTTATTTCTGTTGAAGAATCCGGTAGAGCATTTCTGTCTCCAGACTTCTTTGAATTTTTCTTTTTCCTCGTCAGACATTCCTTCCATTTTATGTCTCAGATGTTTTTCCTTCATATCTCGCATTCCTCTTCCGAATTTCCCATGAAAGCCTCCAAAAAGAATTTTACTTAAAATTAAAATTCCCATTGCCTGCCAATAATTAATGGTTTTTACACCGATAATTTCGGGAAGAATGCAGTTCCAAAGCCACATTACGATGAGCGCAACGGCAAGGAAAATCAATGGCGGACATAAAATTAAAAGTATCCAGCTTTTTTTATATTTATTGTTCATTTTATTTATTTCTAATTATTTAAATCTTCGTACAATTGTTTCAATCTGTTTCTCAAATGCTTTACCGCATAATTTTTTCGGCTGATAATGGTCTTTATATTTTCACCTTGCTCATCGGCGATTTGCTGTAAAGTTTTATCGTTCAATTCATTTTCCATGTAGACAAGCTTCTGTTTTTCCGGAAGTTCTTCCAACGCTTCAAACAGTTTTTTCCAAATTTCATCCTGAAACATTTTCACTTCCGGTCCTGCGCTGTCGTCTAAAAGCAGAATATCTTTTATGGAAAATGTTCCGTCTTCATCTTCGTAGACAAAATCTTCTAGATTTTCAGTCTTCTTTTTACGGTATTTGTCGGTAATTTTATTGGCAGTAACGCGGTACAACCATCCGCCAACATTTACAATTTCAGAAAGATTGGTCAAACTGCTGAACTGATACCAAACTTCCTGCAGAATATCTTCTGCATCTTCGGTATTTTTCACTTTTGGTCGAATAAAAGACATCAATTTTCCACCGTAACTCGTTACGGTCTGAGAAATAATGTTTTCCTTTTCCTTCTGTGGCATTGGTAATTTTTCGACAATCTCCATATTGCTAGGACGACTGTGCTGTTTGTTTTACTTTAATAAATTTAAAATATTTTTTGGGATTTTCAATTTTTCGTTTGTTAATCGTGTTTTTACAAACACTAATAACCCAAATATTTCTTCACGAATTTCAAATCAGAAGATAAAAATATAAGGTTGGTTTTATTCATCGGTGATATTCGTGAAAAAATTAGTGCTTATTTGTATTTAAATAAAAAAACGGAAAGCAAAATACTTCCCGTTCAATTAATTATAAAATTGTCTTCTTTTATTTGTTGAAATTTTCAGCAAAGAAACCTAACATCGATTTATAAAATTCAATTCTATTGGGTTCTTTTCCAAAACCATGTCCTTCGTCATATTTTACCATGTAAGGAACTTCAAATCCTTTGCTTCTTAAAGCTTTAACGATTTGGTCAGATTCATTGATGTTTACTCTTGGGTCATTCGCCCCCTGAACCACAAATAATGGTTTTTTAATTTTATCAATCTGGAAAACCGGTGAAACTTCTTTTGCTATTTTGGCTTCTTCAGGATTATCCAAATCATACCAGATTTGCTTTACCATTTCTTTATACGGCTTCCAGTATTCAGGGAAAGAATCGAAGAACGTAAAGATATTGGAAACTCCTACATAATCAACTCCACAAGAGTACAAATCAGGAGTTTTAATTAATCCCATCAATGTAGCGTAACCACCATGACTTCCGCCGTATATAGCCACTTTATTTTTATCAATCCATCCTTGCTCTATCGCATATTTTACGCCGTCTTCTACATCATCCATCGCTTTACGGCCGATTTGTTTGTATCCGGATGTTTGAAACTCTTTTCCATATCCACCTGAAATTCTGAAATTAACCTGCAAAGTAGCATACCCTCTGCTTGCAAATAACTGTGTTTCAGGATTAAAACCCCAATCATCTCTTATTCCTTGCGGACCGCCATGAGGATTTACAATCAAAGGAACTTTTTCACCATTTATTGCTGCTTTTGGCAATGTAATATACCCGTAAATGGTAAGTCCGTCTCTGCTTTTAAACTCTATAGGACGCATTTCTGCCATATCTTCTTCTTTCAACTGAGGCATCAGATCAAAAAGGAGTTTGGTTGTTTTGGTTTTTGTATCGTATTCATAATATTTTCCATACAGTTTATCACTGTCGACAACAACCAATAGTTTTTCGTTTTTATCATCTGAAGAAGCAATTCCAAACTGTTTATCGCCAAATTCAGAAGTCAGTTTATCATGAATTTCTTTGTAAAATTTACTTACAGGAATGGTTTCATTTTTAATTCCGTTATAGCTGATGTAATCTAGCTCATAATTTCTGCTTTTCCCAGCCTGCGCTATTGAAGAAACATCAAATGTCGGATTAGAATAAACCTCCTTAATAATCGCGTTTTTCTTTAAATCGTATAAAACGATTCTAGATTTATCACTGCCAAGATTGGTTACCAGATAAACCTCATCTCTGTTTTTAGAATTATCATTAAAACCAATCACGCTAAAAGTATCTTTCCAATCGGTCGCTTTAACAAGATTAAATTTACCGGTCTGCAAATCTTTGTAATACAGTTTGGTCGTCAAACCATTTTCAAGAATTGTGTAGCCTCGTAAATTTCCTTGTCTGTCGAAAAGATAATCATCAATCGGACTTTTTACATCTTTGTTTTCATACAACTGCGTAATTTCGCCTGTATTAAAATTGATTTTATAAGGTTCAAAAATCTGTTTATTGTTCTTATTCATGGTAACAATAACAAACTCTGTATCTTTGATTAATCGTACAGAACCTAAAGTGATTCCTTCATAAGGAGTCAAATCTTTTAAGTTTTTGCCGTCAATATCGGCGGCGTATAAGTGGATATTTTCGTTTCCGCCTTTATCCTGAGTGTAAAACAGACGTTTTTTATCAAGCCATCCGTAGCTTCTTATTAAATCATCTTTTTCAACCAATGCCTTTGTAATTGCACCAGATTTCAGATCTTTTACATAGACATGATTTTTACTGTCTTTATCCTTTTCTTTATAAGACAGGTACTGCCCGTCGGGAGAAAGTTTAAATTGTGAAGCTTTCGGTCTTGCAAAATAATCTTCTACTTTATACTTAAAATTTCCTTTGTCGTAAGAAATAAGCTTTTCTATCGTAGCTTTTGATGAAACCAATGTCGGGTCGCCCGGCAATTTTTTATCAGTAATTTGTGCATTCATCATGAGACTTGTGATTACCACTTGTGTAATACCTAAAATTTTGGAATTTAAATTCATATTTCATGGATTTGGTTAAACGATATATTTATAAGACGCTTCATGTATATGAAACGTTACATCATTTATCGCTAATTTGTGAAATTAAGTATGAATTTCTCTTAAAAAAATTATTCAACAATAAAATGGAATTGCTGTTTTTTCTAAAAATATCGTGCTTTATTTTTATTATTGATAACGAAAAATTTAGGTTACATATTAAAAAAGGAAGTCAAAATTGACTTCCCTATTTAATTTTATTGATAAATTGCTATATTATCTTTTTCCAACTTGTATCCTGTTTCAGTAGGTGTCAGGATATATTTTCCTTTTTTCCAGATATCTTTTTTACATTTCTTTTTGAGAATAATATTTTCACCGGGTAACAATACTTCAGCTTTTCTCTTATTATCACTAAAGATAATTGCCGCCATCGAAGCCGAACTATTTTTCTGATCTATTTGGGTCATTTTAATTTCCTGCTCAAAAACTCTTACACAATTTTCTTTAATTTTAGAATAAGTGTATCCTGCAGAACCAATACAGCCATGAGAATCTCTGTCGCTACCTGTCTGAGCAAAACTAAAAGCGCAAAAGAAAATTGCACTTGATAATATTACTTTTTTCATAATTTGTATGTTTAAAACTGTAACTATAATGGAAAAACTATACCAAAACAAAAAAGCCACTCTCTCGAATGGCTTTGTATAAATTTTATTTTGTCCAGTTGATTTTTGAATGTTTCACCTCTTCAGAGTTTGTACCAATCATGATATCAAATTCTCCGGCTTCCCAATCGTATTTTAAATCTCCGTTGTAGAATTTCAGATTTTCCGGACTGATGTCGAAAGTAATCTTTTTAGATTCTCCTTTTTTCAACATTACCTTTTGAAATCCTTTCAATTCTTTTACCGGTCTTGTGATGCTTCCTACCATATCTCTGATGTATAGCTGAACTACCTCAGCGCCATCATAGTTTCCTGAATTCGTCACAGTAACTGAAGCCTGAATTGTTTGATTTCCTTTCGGATTTGCATTCGAAACCGCTACATCAGAATAATCGAATTTAGAATAACTCAAACCATATCCAAACGGATATAACGGCGTATTACACTCATCCATATAATTGGAACGAAATCTTTCGTATACACATTTATCTACTTTATCCTGAGCTAAAGGACGGCCTGTATTCTTAGCATTATAATAAATCGGAACCTGACCGAGACTTCTTGGGAACGTCATCGGAAGTTTTCCTGAAGGATTTACTTTACCGAAAAGTACATCAGCAATTGCATTTCCAGCTTCTGAACCTGCAAACCAGGCATTCAAAATAGCATCAGGAGCATCTTTTACATTGGTTAATGCCAAAGGACGACCTGTGAAAAGTACCATTGCGATCGGTTTTCCTGTTTTTTTCAATTCATTTAACAAATCAACCTGAGATTGAGGAATTGTAATTTCAGTTCTTGACGAAGATTCTCCGCTCATTTCTGCAGATTCTCCGATTGCCAAAACAATAACATCAGCTTTGTTGGCAATGTCAACCGCTTCTTTTAATAACGCTTCTTTTGAACGATTATCTCTATCGGTTTTCTTACCGTGAGCCGCATAGATATCTTCTAATTTAGCATCGTAATCAATGTTGGCTCCTTTTGCAGAAAGGAATTTCACATCTTTTCCATAATTAGCTTGAAGACCCTGCATTAAGTTGACAGAGATTGCATGTTTTGTAGCTACACTCCAAGTTCCCGCCATGTTCAGAGAGTTGTTCACCAATGGACCGATTACTGCAACAGTTCCTGATTTTTTCAAAGGTAAAACCTGGTTTTCGTTTTTCATCAAAACCATCGACTGCGCTGCCGCACTTCTTGCGATATTACGGTTTTCTAAATTGTAAACCTCTTTAGCCGCTAACTTTGCGTCGCCGTGCTTGTAAGGGTTATCGAATAAACCTAAATCGTATTTAGCTTCAAGAATTCTTCTTGCTGCCATATCAATTTCGGACTGTGTTACTTTTCCTTCGGCTAAAGATTTTTTTAAAGTGGTTAAGAATCCTTCACCTACCATATCCATATCAACACCGGCTTTTAAAGCTAAAGCAGAAACCTGCTGAAGGTCGCCCATCCCGTGTTCTACCATTTCGTTAATCCCAGTATAATCGGTCACTACAAAACCTTTGAATTTCCACTGGTTTCTTAAGACCTCGGTCTGTAACCATCTGCTTCCTGTTGCAGGAATTCCGTCTACTTCATTAAAAGAAGCCATTACAGAAGCTACTCCTGCATCAACAGCTGCTTTATAAGGTGGAAAATATTCATTGAACATTCTTACGTGGCTCATATCCACCGTATTGTAATCTCTACCCGCTTCACCTGCTCCATACAATGCAAAATGCTTTACACAAGCCAAAATATTGGTTCCATTTGCTAAATCTTTTCCTTGGTAACCGTAGACCATATTTTTAGAAATTTCGCTTCCTAAATACGGATCTTCACCAGAACCTTCAGAAACTCTTCCCCATCTTGGTTCACGGGAAATGTCTACCATTGGCGAGAATGTCCAGTTGATTCCGTCTGCTGCAGCTTCTTTTGCGGCAACTCTTGCTGATTGCTGCACCAAATTCATATCCCATGATGCTGCTAGGCCTAATGGAATAGGGAAAGTCGTTTCATACCCGTGAATAACATCCATCCCAAAAATCATTGGAATTTTAAGACGGCTTTTTTCAACGGCAACTTTCTGAACTGCTTTAATTTTATCTGCTCCTTTGATGTTGAATAATCCACCAACTAAACCTTGTTCTACTTTTTTTCCGATGTCTGAACTTTGAGCCTGACCTGTTGTAAAATCTCCGGAAGTCGGTAAATTTAACTGGCCAATTTTCTCATCTAAAGTCATCTTAGCCAGCAAAGCATCAACAAAAGCCTTTTTCTTTGACTGATATTGAGCAGTCTGATAAGACTGAACCGGCTTTGTTACCATTTCCTGTGCAGAAAACACAGGAGCTAATGCTAAAGTCGCAATTACAATAAACTTTTTCATATATCTTACTTCTTAAATTATATTCCTTTTTGTTTTATCAATGATTCTATTTAAAGCAAAGAAAAACTAAATAGTTAATTTTTCAAAGATTTTTATCATTTAATTACTTTATTTATCTTTTTTCTTAGACAACATCCATTCGTACAACGCTGGATTTGAATAAGTAGAGTCCCAAGAATTATGATTATCATTCGGAAAAATTATCAATTCGGCAGATGGATTAACTGGGTGAAGTGCTTGGTAAAAATTAAATGCATTTTCCGGTAATACAACATCATCCATTCCGCCATGAAATATTTTCATGTTTAAATTTTTGTATTGATGAATATTGGCATACATCACACGATCTGTCGGTGCACAGACAGAAACCACAGAAGCAAACATTTCGGGATGTTCCATTGCGAGTTTTAATGTTCCCCATCCTCCCATCGAAAGCCCGGTGAGGTAAATTCTGGAAGCATCAATTTTATATTTTTTCTGAATTTCTTTAATCAAATTATAAACACTTAACGTATCCCACCAAGTATTTTCAGGACATTGAGGCGCTAAAATTGCCACGGGTTCTTTGATCAGATTTTTGTATGTAAAAGGACTGTGCACTTTTACCAATTCGAGATTATTTCCTCTTTCTCCGGAACCGTGAAGAAATACAATCAAAGGTACATTACCTTTTACTTTTTGAGGATAATCTAAAATATATGAAATTTTTTCTGCTCTTTCAACTTTTTTATTTAGCTCTGCTTTAATTTCCTGAGCGTGTAAGCTTAAAGAAAATGGCAAAAGCAGAAGTGGTAAGTATTTTAGTTTTAAATTCATATTTCTTTAGGTTTTGGCTAAAGCCGTTTGATTTTTGGTTTTGGTTAAAAGGGATAAAGCCCGTTTCTATTGATAAACATTCTATTCTTACTGCATTTTTAGCCCCGATAGGAGCGGCATCCTTTTGTTTTGCGACCGGAGCGAAGCGGAGGTCGTAACACAAAAGATACAGCGGATAGCGGGAAATAGCTCCTAAAAACTATTTAATATTATATTTTTCTGACGTAAAGCTTAATTTTTTTAATCCTTTCTGGATTTCAGGAGCATTCATGAATAATTTCCATAAAAATCCTGTTCTGTAATTCTCGATCATCGGGGCGATAGTTCCCTGATCAATCGCTAAATATCGTGGTGTCGTCCAATTATCATAATTGATCGATGTTGCATCGTAAGGACCTGCAGAACCGATGAATTCTGGCTTCTGAGTATAAATAAATCTCAAAAAGTCCATAGATTCTTTTGGTGAATACGGGAAACTGCTCAAAGCAGCCGTCGGAGTGATGACTCCGTGATCATTTTGCGGGAAGTGAGCATTATAGCCAATGCTTCCGTCTTTATTTCTTGAGTAACCAGCCGTTAATCCCCAATAATTGGGTCCGTAACCTTTCCATTGTTTTGGGTTTTCGACACAGTATTTGTAGTCAATTAAGACGTGATTTTTATTTAAATCGAAATAATTTTTAATTAATTTATCCGATAAATTGGTAGGATCTAAGCCGATATAGGAATATTGGGCCCAAAATAACGGTCCGCCATATTCTTCAGCTCCGTTGTGTTTTACATACATCGGAAGTCCGTATTTTTCTTTGTCTGAAAGATAGGTTCCATTTCTTGTCCAGCCTTTGTAATACGTCTCGGCATCGATAGAATAGGTTGGAGATGAAGCTGCCAAAATGTAGGTAATCAGACATTCATTATACCCTTCCAAAGGAAAATTCATTTCCCACTGATATTCTGGTGACCAATGCCAATACAGTACTTTTTCGCCGCCTTTGGTGTACCAGTTCCACTGAATTCCTTTCCAAAGTTCATCACATTTTTTGGCAAGAACTTTTTCTTCAGCGTTTCCGTTTTTAAAATATTCTCTCACCTGAATAATTCCTGTGGTAAGAAATGCGGTTTCCACCAAATCTCCACCATTATCTTTTTTTCCGAAAGGAACGGTTTTCCCGGTTTCTCCGTTAATCCAGTGTGACCAAGCTCCTTTATGGCGATCTGCTTTTGCAAGGAAATCCATAATTGTCGTCAATCTTTTCACCGCTTCTTTTCTTGGAACAAAACCTCGCTCAACACCCACTAAAATAGTTGCTAAACCGAATCCTGAACCTCCGGTAGTGATGACATGTTTGTCGTTATCCGGATAAATATTGTCTTCATGGTAACGCTCTCTGCCCAACATAGAATTAGGTTCTGCATAATCCCAAAAATATTTTAAAGCATCTTTCTGGACTTTATCCATCAATTGCTCATCAGTAATGTTTGATTTTACAACTGATTTTTGGGCAGATTCCTGTTTTGCAATTTGAGAATTTTTGCAAGAAACGGCAAGTAATGACGCGGCTGCAATTGAGAGTATTATCCTTTTCATTATATCAATTTTTAAACTTAAATACTAAAAGAAGAGGAGAACTTTCATTCTCCTCTAAATATATTTGATTATTAATAACCAGGGTTTTGAACGAATAGTCCGTTGCTTGCATTCATCGCATCCAAAGGAATAGGGAAAAGTTCATTTTTTCCTGGAGTAAATCCTTTAGGCCCTAAAACTGCAGCAGCCTGTCCTGTTCTTACTAAATCCGGGAATCTGTCGTTTTCCATAGCCAGTTCTACTCTTCTTTCTTGCCAAATAGCCGTTCTAAGAGCAGCCTGTGTAGAAGCTGTAGTATTTCCTAGATTTGCTCTGAATCTCACTTTATTAATATTTAAGATAGCAGCAGATGTATTTCCTAATTCGTTAGCTGCTTCTGCATTAATTAAAAGAATATCAGCAAATCTTAAAATTCGAATATTTTGGATTGAACCATAGCCACAAGAACTGTTATTTAAAGATTTAGGAACATACACTTTTTGGTTCCACATATTTCCTGCATTAGGATCACCTTTCTTAATAAGATCTCCTTCAAGAGTAGTTTCTCCTTCTCTTAGAATAGTTAGTTCTTTTCTAATATCGCCAGGTTCAAATGCGTTTTCTAAAGCAGTGGTCGGCGTAAAGAAGCCCCATCCGAACTGATCTCTAACACCCTGAACTTCTGAGTATTGACTTCCTGCCGCTGAACCTAAAGAAGGATCACAACCACAGTTAACTTCAAAAACAGACTCTGTACCAAATTCCCCAGCAGGTCTGAATAAATGATTAAAGTCCGGATCCAAAGAATACCCCATTGCAATAACCTGATTTGAAGTATCATAAGCTTTTTGATAATCTTTCATGTAAAGATATACCTTTGAAAGTAGTCCTAAAGCGCCTCCTTTGGTAACTCTTCCAAGATCTGATGCAGGATATGTCTGAGGTAAAACTTCAGACGCTGCAATAAGATCTGCAACGATAAACTTGTAAACTTCTTCTTTAGAATTTCTTGCTTTCAGATAATTTCCATCTTCAGGCAATCCGTCAAAAATAGGAACTCCACCGTAAATTCTTACTAAATTGAAATAGAAGTAAGCTCTCAACATTCTGGCTTCAGCTACTAATCTGTTTTTAAGTGTAGTATCCATTTCAATTTTAGGAACATTGGTAATCACCTGATTGGCTCTGTTAACAGCTTGCCACTGCCCAATCCAGTATCCTCTTACTCCGTCATCACTTACTGTAAAAGTAAAATTATCGTATGCATTTATAAAAGCTGCATCACCAGGATTAGATCCTTTTTCAACATCATCACCAGTTACTCCATAAACAAACTGTGCAGGGAAACCCGTATTTTCCCAGCTTCTTAAAAAACTATAAATAGCGCTTGTTGCACGCATTGCATCATCTTGTGTTGTAAAGAAGTCTGATACTTCTGTACGTCCTTCATCTTTGATATCTACAAAATCTTCGCTACAACTAGCCATTAACGAAACCAAAGAGATTGCTAAAAATATTTTTTTCATGATTTTCTAATTAAAATGTTAAGTTCATACCCATTGTATAAATTGCTGAAATAGGATAAATATTATTATCAATTCCCATTTGCACTCTATCCGTATTGGTAATTTCAGGTGAAAAGCCATTATACTTGAAGCTCGTCCAAGGATTCTGAGCACTTACGTACAATCTTAGTTTTGTTATAGATAAAGCATTGGCAAAAGATTTCGGTAAATTATAACCAACCTGAATATTTCTTATTCTTATATAACTACCATCCTCAACATAGAAACTGTTTGGCGCAATAATTAATTGGTTGGATGTGATCATAGAATTTGTATTAGAAGTACCTGCTCCATTCCATCTGTTGTTATACATGTCTAAATCCCAAGTCTCGTTACCGTAACGTTGTTCACGGTTGTAGTTGTATATCTTATTACCGAATACACCTTGGAAATCAACCGCAATATCAAAAGCATACACATTAAAGTTAACCCCAAAACCATACGTTCCTTTCGGAATCGGGCTTCCTAAGAATGTTTTATCTCTTGTGTCAATCACCCCATTACCATCTTGATCTGCAAACTTAAACCATCCTGCTTTCGCACCTGGTTGTCCTGATGCAGCTGCTTCTGCGTCTGTTTGAAAGACACCTGCAACATCGTAACCATAGTAAGAACCAACTGCATGACCTTTTTCTAATCTTATAATTGAATTACCAAATAAGCTAGCTCCAGTTTCTAAATAAGAGTCAAGATAAACTGATGTGATTTCATTTTTAAGTGATGTAAAATTACCATACACTCCAAAACTAACATTATCACTAAGCTTAGTATTATAATTAACAGAAACTTCAAAACCTCTGTTATTGAAAGAATAAGCATTGGTGACGAAATTTCTCCAGTTAGCAGCACCAGATACTGTACCTTGATTTACTCCATAAACTACATTTTTAGAATCTTTATCATAATATGCGGCATCAATTTTCAACTTATTATTAAATAATGCCATTTCTATCCCTACATCTTTTCCTGTAGTAGTCTCCCAACCGATGTTAGGATCAATAAATTGATCAACAGTCGTAGCAGGAGCTCCTACATTTCCAAAGTAGGCACCACTAAGTATTTGCGATATGTTTGCAGTATATCCTCTTCCGATATTAGGATTTCCTAATTCACCATAACTTGCTCTCAATTTCAAAAGATTGAAAACATTCTGTCCACTCATAAAATCTTCTTTTGACACTACCCAACCCGCACTAACAGCAGGAAAGACCCTAGCTCGATCAACACTAACTTGTGAACTTGCATCTCTACGGATAGAACCATTAATCAGATATTTCCCTTTATAATCATAGTTTAATCTTCCGAAGAAAGATTCAATTCTTTGTTGATCTTGGTCTACATTTAAATCTGGGACATCTATAATATGGTGAACGAGACCGGTACCATTATTAATGTTCAGAGATTCGTTTGTTCCATTATAATTGACACCTCTGGCAGACCAATAATCCTGTGATACAGATGTTCTCGTTCTAGAGAATCCTGCTAATACATCAAAGTTATGGTTTCCGAAGCTCTTTTTCCAATTGATGGTATTATCCCAAACGTAATTTCTATTTCTGTAATTTCGGGTAACTAAAGTTGAAGGAGTTTCCTTATCATCAGGAATGTACGTTAAAGTTGGTGTAAATTCATATTGACTAGGACTATAACTATCAGAAGAATAGCTTATTCTAGCCGTAAAGTCTTTTAAAAACTTAACTTCTCCAAACACATTATTCAATAATCTTTCTTCTCTTCTTTGAGAACGATAAAGATCAAGCTGTGCTCTTGGATTAGCAATATTATACCCGTCAAAATACTGATAATCTCCTGTGGCAGGATTGATTGTGGAAAATATTGGTGGAGCAATAAAAGCGGTTAATAAAGGATTCGCTGAGATATCAGTACGCATTTTAGAAAAGCTGAAGTTATTTCCTATCGTAATGTTATCGGTAATCTTATAGCTTAAGTTTAATTTACTGTTAAATCTATTAAACCCACTTCCCGAATTAATACCACTCCCTGCCGCGAGATTACCTTCATCCTGAAGGTATCCTAAACTACCATAATAATTAAGTTTTCCAATGCTTCCTGTTGCAGAAAAATCATTAGCATTAATGATGCTTGTACGGAAAATCTCTTTGTACCAATCTGTATCTGCAGGGAAATTTGCTCTGGAAATAGAGCCAGCACTCGAACCGTTGTCATTTATCAGTTTTTCGTTGTATAACTCGATATACTGATCAGAATTAACCATTTTAGGAATGTTAGTTACCTTTTTAAATCCAATATAAGAATTGAAATTGTAAACAGGTTTTCCTTTTCCAGTCTTCGTTTTAATGATTACAGCACCATTCGCTGCCTGAGCTCCAAAAATAGCTAAACTTGATGGATCTTTCAGAACACTCATCGATTCAATATCCTGCGGATTAAGATAAGAGATATCCGTTGTAATCATACCGTCTACAATAAATACTGTATTCCCGGTTAATGAACCCACTCCTCTGATGTCAACTCTTGGTGAACCTCCTGGAGTACCAGTATTGGTAATATTTACCCCTGCCAGTTTCCCTTGAACAGAACTAAGTGGGTTTGAGTTGGGTTTATCAGCAAGATCTTTTGCTGTAACCAAACCAATACTTCCTGTAATGTTTTCTTTTTTCTGTGTACCATATCCTATGAGCACAACCTCCTCTATTTTCTGCTCTTTCGCAACAGTGTCTTTAGGAGCAACCTGCCCATTGACATTCATCCCAAAATAGAGAACGGCAATAAGACAAGAGTACTTTAAATTAGTTTGTTTCATATAGTTTAATTTTATCTTGTATAATCAATTTTGAAAAATAAGCCTTTGGTAAATTCTATTTTCTCAAAAGAAGACTTTGTTCAAAAATATAAAAAATATCAACTGATGTTAATTTTAGTTAAATAATTTATTAATTGATGATTAATTTATCAAATATGTTAAGTAAAACTAAATTTTAATAAATTTCGCAATTGAAAGTTTTAAAAAAAATGAATATTTCATATTGAAGCAAAGCTTATTTTTGCTCAAAAAACACCCAAAAACAGCTTTTAAAATCTAAATTCTATGTAATCACTTTAATCCTCAATTTAAAATCGGTTTTATTACAAACAAATAATTTTTTGTTAAACACACAATTGTAATTACCTTTGGTGCGTTATTTGACAATGATAAAAAAATTGGAAATGAAAAAATATATTATAGCGGCTGCACTGATCTTCGGAACGGGTGCAGTGATTACCACAAGCTTACATTCTTGCTCTACGCTTGCTACGACAGATCTTGGACTAGCAGTCATTAAAAGAGTTCTATTAGGCGGAATCAACAAAGGAGCCAATATCTACGGTAACAAAGAAGCTTTCTTACAAAATAATTTAGTAGATAAAGCTTTACCAAAAGAGCTTAGAGACATCAACTCTACTTTAGAAAAAATAGCACCATCCATTGTTGCTAAAGAGAGACAATACATTGCTGAAGCTGCAGTTTATACTGTAAATATTTCAAAACCAATTTTAGAAACAGCAGTAAACAGTCTGAATGCGCAAGACGTCACCAGAATTATTCAAGGTGAAAAAGGAACAGCCACTTTAATTCTGAAAGAAAAAACCCAAACGCAACTTGTTGCCGCAATTGCACCAAGAGTTGAAGAGGAACTTAATAAATATGGCATTGTAAAAACAATTAATACGGCATTATCAGGAACCAATCTTTTAGGAAGTCTTTTGGGCGGCAATAAAACCAATGTGAATGCAGGCGGATTGAGCATGTTGGCTTCAGAGCAAATTGTAAACGGCCTTTTTAATATCATCGAAGATCACGAAAAGCAAAATTCTGCGTCTTTACTTGCGCCGTTTGGAAAATAGGCTGATTTTCGTTAAATTTATACATAATTAAGGAAGAAAATGGAAATATTACAAGGAAATGAAAACACAAATCCTGAAGAATTTTATAAATCATTAAAGGAAAAACTGGAAAATCAACATGATTTCCCGGAAGATTATTTGTTTAAATTTATTATTCCTACCGACCAGGCCAGGCTTACAGAGATTTACAAAGTTTTTGACGGCATCAAGTTTACACTGGGAAACCGAGAAAGTAAAAACGGGAAATATACCGCATGTAATGTGAATGCTTTTGTTTTGGATGCAGATCAGGTAATCACAATTTATCAGGAAGTGGCAAAAATTGAAGGGGTTATTTTACTTTAATTAAAAATAAGAGCAATAAAAAAAAGGTTAGTTTTCACAACTAACCTTTTCTTTTTATGTAGATTTTAATCTATTTTTCAATAAAAAACTTTACGTTTTCAAGAGGCCTTCCTAGCATAGCCACCGAACCTTTTATAATGATTGGTCTCTGGATCAAAGACGGGTTTTCAGACAAAATCTGAAGCCATTCTTCTTCCGAATGATCTTTTCCCGCAAATTTTTCCAGATAGAGTTTCTCTTCTTTTCTTATAATATGAAAGACACTTTGATTCATTTTCTTCAGAACCGTTTTAAGTTCCAAAACGCTTAAAGGATCTTCCACGATATTGATGATTTCAAACTGAACACCATTTTCGTCCAAATACTCTAAAACAGCATTTGATTTTGAACAGTTACCGTTGTGTAAGACCTTAATCATCATAATAAAATTTAAGCTGGTTATTTAAAACAAACCGTTCAGTTCAGCATCTATTTTTTCTAAAACAAATCCGAAATCTTCCGGTCTTTCTACAAAATCAAGATCATCTACTTCTATGATCAATAATTTTCCTTCTGTATAATCTGAAATCCATTTTTCATATTTCTGATTCAGCTTAGAAAGATATTCTATACTGATTGAAGCTTCATATTCCCGCCCTCTCTTATAGATTTTTTTGACCAGATTGGGCACGTCAGATTTAAGGTAAATAAGCAAATCGGGTGCCGAAACAAAAGTTTTCATCAGATCAAAAAGCGATGCATAATTTTTGAAATCCCTGTCAGACAAAAGCTTCATATCATTCAGGTTTTCTGCAAAAATGTGCGCATCTTCATAGATTGTACGATCCTGAATTATGTTTTTCCCACTTTCTCTGATTTCCTTTACCTGACGGAATCTGCTTCCCAGAAAATAAATCTGCAATGCAAAACTCCACTTACTCATATCTGCGTAAAAATCTTCCAGATAAGGATTATGATCTACATCTTCAAACTGGGCGTCCCAACCGTAATGTTTGGCAAGCATCGTCGTTAAAGTAGTTTTTCCTGCACCAATGTTCCCTGTAACTGCAATATGCATATTTATCTCTTTATTTTGAAATGTTAAAATCTAAAATCCCAAGTCCTGAATTTCATCCATTATTTTAAGAATATCCGATTTTTCAGATCTTTCTTTTTCAAGTTTTTCAATGGATTTTTCAAGTTCTTTTTTCTGGTTTTCGGCTTCTTTAAGTTTTTTAATATCAGCGATATCTTCAAGGCTGTAAAGATAGAGTTTGTTGCCTTTTATTTCAAAATATGATAATGAATTTTTATCCACAATCTGTGCTTCAGGATCTTCAAAAATTTTGACTAAACCTTTTTCAGGAATGTATTTGAATATGGTGTTTTTAGCGATAATTAAAATTACTTCATTTTCTCTGCGGAAACGTTTGGCGTTTTCCATCGGAGCTTCAAAAAGTTTTTCGAACTTTAAATTGTAAACACTGAATTTATTTTTAGATAAAATATATACCTTAGTTTCGAAAACCAAAAGATCAATAACCTCATCAAAACTGGCATCAAAAGGATAAGAATTGATGGTTGTTTCGTTCCTGAAATTGTACTGCAAAAGACGTTTTGCACTTTCATCAAGCAGCCAAATCTGTTGTAGATCTTCTGCGTAAGCGTGTTTTATAAAACTGAATTTCTGCTTAAAATCAAACCTCTGAATATCATTAAGATTTTGATCGACAAATTTTATTTCCTGCGCATTTTCTGAAAAAAGAGCCACAGTTAAAGGATTCTGTACTCCCTGAACTTTATAGGGAACCGTAAACATCATTTTCCCTAACTGTCTTCCCAAAGAATCGTATTTGGTAAAACTGAAATCCTTGTTTCTGTACAGATAAATGCTTCCGTAATCGTCTGCAAACATATCTCTTGTTTCCTTAAGTTTTAAGGTATCAAAAGGAAGTACTTTCTGCGCAGAAACCGAACAGAAAACAAATACCAGAAAAAGAGATACTAATTTCAAAAAAAATCTTTTTTACCAAGATAGCGCTCCAAAAGGAACGCTACCAATTTACACACTTTATTTTATTCAATTTGAACTTGCTTTCAATTTTAACTATTTGATGGCAACTTCATAGATTTTAGACCATTTTTTTCCGGTAACTACCATGTTATCACCTTTGAAAGCGATTCCGTTTAATACATTTTCGCTGTCTGCCTTGGTAAAAGGATCGGCAATTTTTGTAAAATCAAATTTCCCGACAACTTCTCCGTTTGCAGGATTAATTTTTAAAATTATCGGTTTGTGCCAAACATTTGCATAGATAAATCCTTTATAATATTCCAACTCGTTTAATTGATCATATACTGAAGTATTCCCTGCCACAGAAATATATTTCACCATTTTCGAAGGATCTTTTGCATCTAAAAAGTAAAGATTCTTTGTACCGTCAGAAGCAATAAGATTTTTACCGTCATACGTTAACCCCCAACCTTTAACCATCATATCCGGATAAGCAAATTCAGAAACCAGACTTAATGTACTTTTATCGTAAATAAATCCTTTTTTGTTTTCCCAAGTCAGCTGATACACTTTATCGCCAGCAATTGTACTTCCCTCCGAAAAAACATCATCAGGTTGTTTTGTTTCTTTAATAGGAGTGTTTTCTCCAAGTTTATAAGTGATCAATCTTGACGAACCGTATTGTCCTTCACTTTCATACACTGTATTGCCATCAATCTGGAAACCTTGTGTAAAGTTTTCCGGATCGTGCGGATATTCGGCAACCACTTCATAGTTTAAATTTTGCTCTGGACTTTTGCTGTATACATTAATGGTTGCATCCTGATATAAAGTTTCGCCACCTTTAGTTTTAATATTAAAAGTTACGGCATTATCACCTAGCGTAAAATATTTAGGGTCTACAATAAGGCTTGTAGACTCTTTTTCTCCAAAACTGATGGTAATGCTTTCTGCGTTATCTAAAACGTCTTTAGGAATATCCAGTTTATCACCAAAATGGTAACCGGTAGTTTCCATTGATGCGTTATAATCAGCTAAAGAAGTCAATATTTTTTCGTCGTTGTTACAAGACATTACCATAAGCAATGCTGCAAAACCTACAATTATCTTATTTTTCATTTTTATTTCTAAAATTTCACCAAAAATAGCAAATTTTATTCCTCTCTGCTAATTTATAATGCAGCTTGCTAAATTGAAGAACAGATGTATTTAAATTTAATGGGCAAAACCTGTAATCTTGGCTTCATCAAAATCGAGCTGCATTTCTATCGTTCGCAAAACATGATCGTCAAAAGCTTTTTCACGTTTTATGCGATGAAGTTCGTTTCTCTGCGCCTGAATGACTTGTCTTAAAACATCTTTATTTTCATTCATTGCTGATGCATAATCTACCGCCGAGCCCATACATTGTGCTTTATCGGCAATTAATTTCATTTCATTTTCCAGTTTATAAATCTGATGCCTTACGAGACTGTTGTTTTCAGACAATTCGGAGAAATCTGAAGTCAGTTTTTCGAGTGCAGTTTCTTTTAATTTTTTCATTAAAATAGCTTCCTGTTTTTCTTCCGGAAATTCACTTCCTGCATCTTCAATTTTTAAGAATTTTAAAATTGGCGAAAGCAATAATCCCTGCCCAACCAAAGTAATCAGAATAATCACAAAAGTCACAAACAGAATAATATTTCTGTGTGGAAATGCTTCTCCCGGACTTATATAAACAGGAATTGAAAGTGCAGCAGCCAAAGACACTACGCCTCTCATTGCTGCAAAACTGATGATAAATGGTTCTTTCCAATCTGGTTTCGGATTTTCCTGCCGTACCTTTTTTGACAAAAGTCTTGGAACATAAACAATCGCATAACTGTAAGCTAAACGTGTGAAAATAATGGCGCCCCCAATCACAATACTGTAAAAAATACCTTCTGAAATTGTGTAATCTTTCATTGCGGCAACTACGATTGGTAATTCAAGTCCGATCAAAATGAAAATAATCGTATTCATTAAGAAAATAATGACACTCCAGACATTTCCGGTCTGAATTCTCGACGTATGGCTTAAATAACAATGCGAATTATAAGACATCAACAAACCTCCAGCAACAACCGCCAAAACTCCTGAAAAATGAAAATGTTCTGCCGCAACATACATTACATACGGAACAATCAGAGTAATTACGGTATCAATATTTGAATTGGAAGGAATTAATCTTAAAAATTTTCCAAAAACAAAACCTGCTCCGATTCCTACAGCTACACCACCAATCGCCATTGTAAAGAAATCGGTTACCGCTTCACGAAAAATAAATTGTCCTGAAATTACCGCAGCCAAAGCAAATTTAAATACAATTAAACTCGATGCATCATTAATCAAACTTTCGCCTTCTAAAATGGTGGTAATTTTTTTAGGAATTTTCATGTTTTTTAAAACAGAAGTTGCTGCAACAGCATCCGGAGGAGAATTTACACCACCCAAAAGAAATCCCATTGCAACAGTTAATCCCGGAATAATGGATGAAGAAAGATAGGCAACGACAATCGATGTTAAAAAAACCAATCCGAATGCCATTGAAAATATCTGTTTTCTCCATTTATGAAAATCCTGCCAAGATGTAAACCAGGCCGCTTCAAATAAAATGGGCGGAAGAAATATGAGAAATACCAAATCGGGCTCAATTTCTATTTGCGGCATTCCCGGAATAAAGCTTACGAGTAAACCTGCAATCACAAGAAAAATCGGATAAGCTACTTTGAGTTTCTGCCCTACCATCACCAAAATCATCACCGATAAAAGTACAGCGATGGAAATAATTACATAATCGTGAATCATGGTCTGTGATTATTTAGTTGTTATAAAAAAGTATTTTAGTTTTTTTGAGTTTTGAAAACTCTTTACAGATTCTGTTCTTAAAGACCGAATCAACGTCTTTTTTACTTTAATTTTTTGAGACATAAATTTTAACCGCAAAAGCTACAAAAGGAATAATTGAAGAAAGAGGATTTCAAAGGTTGCAAAAGGTAATATTTTACTTCATTTACAATTTTGGAAACTTTTGAACAACTTAAGGCTTATAAAATCTTTTGTTTTTTTTGCGGTTTAAAAAAAATTAATTTTTAGTAAAAGGTATATTATTATAAAAACCGATTTGAATTTGTCCGCGGTTTTTATTCTCCTGCAGCTGATTCATATATCCTGCTTCAATTCTCATATTTTTGTTAATGATAAATCCTAAAGCTCCATAAACGCGGTTTCTATCGAAAACAGGACTGTCTAAATTAAGAAAAATCTCATTATAAGCTGAAAGATACAGTGTTTTGGGCAACATTTCTTTGTTATTAATCGGAATATTCAATCCCAATAAATAACGGAACCTCATCCTGAAATCATCCTGTAAAAAACGTTCTTCTAAACGGTAACGATGCTGTAGATTGAATCTTCCAAACTTCTGTTTTGTAATAAACTGCTGGAAAATACGATGCTCAATATTTTCTGATTTTTCACCATTTACATAAGGCTGGCTCAAAATAAAACCATAACCCAACAAAACATTATTGTTATTCTCTGTCAAATCATAACCAATTCCGGTACGGATTAACAATTGTTCCAAATCACCAATTCCATCAAAATTACGGTATTGAATCTCATTATGGAAATTCAGTTTTTTGCTGATTTTATTATTTCCAAAATACATATACCAAGCTCCCAAATCACTTTCCTGAGCAAATGACAGGACACTTCCAAAACACAAAACAGAAACAGCTAACTTTTTAAAAAACTTCATAATTTTATTATTACTTTTCTTTTGCCTCGACATCGAAAATTCGGCGAAGTGAAACAAAAGAAACAAAAATTTAAGACCTAAAAATTCGTTGCTAAAACCAAAGGTTTCGATTTTCTTAGTCAAATTAATATTTTACATAATAGAATGAATTATTTCATTCATCTATCGTATTCAACAAAATTAATATTAAAAATCTATAACACCAAAAGAATCATTGATTGAATTTTTTAATAAATCTGAGTTTACTAATTTATTAGTGAATTAAAATCATTGTAATTGTAATTACAATTGAAAATGGATACTGTTTTATTTTTTAACGCAAAGGCGCAAAGTTTTTATTTAAAATGTTTGAAAATATTTTTCGTTCGCAAAGGCGTGTCACTCAGCAAAGAAAAACCAGTTCTTAATAATTAAATTAATCATAAAACAATAACCGACAGATAATTGCCGGTTATTGTTTTTTTATATTCACATTTAGAATCTAAATTTTACGGATGTTGCTGCATTTTCGCAGGATCATCATAATTTACCATCCAGTTGATGTCAAATTTATCGGTAAACATTCCGAAATACGCTCCCCAGAAAGTGTCTTCAAGAGGCATTGTAACATTTCCACCTTCAGATAGTCCATTGAAAAGTTTATCGGCTTCCTCTTTAGAATCTGCATTAATAGATACTGAAAAATTATTTCCAACCTTTAAGCTTGAAGACCATTCTCCGCCAGTATCACTTCCCATCAACATTGTTTCTTTTGAAATCGGAAGAGAAACATGCATGATTTTGTCTTTATCTTCAGAAGACATTTCTTTTCCTTCCTGCGGAGGCATTTCTCCAAAAGTTCCGATGTAAGGATATTCGCCGCCGCAAACCGATTTGTAAAAATCGAAAGCTTCTCTGCAGTTTCCGTTGAAGGTAAGATAAACATTTACTGTTGCCATAATATAGTTTTTATTTGATTTTGAGATTGGAATACGGGTTTCGAGATACAAGATTCGGAACGTGCGTTTGACGTGCGGAACTCGTAACACGAATCTCGAGGCTCGAGTTAACGATGTTGATCGATAAGAATCATGTTTCCGTCAGGATCTTTGAGGAAAATATGCTCCGGACCGGATGTGGTTTCGTCTGCGGTTTTATTTAACTCTACTCCACTTTCTTTCAGTTTTTTCTGGATTTCTCTTACATCATCAAATTCTTCAAGATTCTGAGCATTCTCGTCCCATCCCGGATTGAATGTCAACATATTTCCATCGAACATTGCCTGAAAGAGACCGATTAACGTACTTCCGTTTTTCATGATGAGATAATTATTTTCCATACCTCCGCCCATCGCAGAGAAGCCTAGTTTTTCGTAAAACTCTTTAGATTTAGAAAGGTCTTTTACACTTAAACTTAGCGAAAATACACCTAATTTCATATGTTCTTTTTATTGTTTTTTATTTGCAATATGCATCGCCTTTTTCTGATTGTTTCTGAAGTAATCAAGGCGATTTCATATCTTTTATTCTTTATTTAACGCCAATTTGTATCCTGCTAAAACCAGTGTCCAAACTAAAACCCCGAGAATCCAAAACCAAATAGGTGTTGGCAAAACCGTCATATTGTAAATGGTGAAAACAAGAAAAATAATTCCGCAAATTATTGCTGCGGTGGGTTTTCCGTCTTTTGAAATTTTAGTAGAAATAAATCCTGCTACCAAAGCGCCCACAGCATAGCCAATAATCACCATAAACTTCCCTAGAAAGGGTAAAGTCTGAACATACGCCTTGAATCCTTCCATGTCATTTGGCTTGATCCCATCAGGATAAGGGAACATCAAATGATTAATCGTTTCAATCGCCCAGATACAAATGGATGCAGCGATAACTCCCGCAAAAACAGCCAGTATTTTTCTTACCATAATTATTGATTTTTTAAGCGTGTTTTAAAATCCAAAGTTTTGTCATAGCTTTTCCAGTCGCCAACTAATTCGATGTATTGGCTTTGAATTTTTTCGGATGTTTTGTTCCATTTAAAAGTATAAATAAATTTACCTGTAAAAACTCCTGAATGTTTCCCTTTGTTTTCTTCTACCAACTCATAATCGCCATAAACAACCCCTTTTTTCTTGGCATCTTTGTATTTGGTGATTTTAAGTTTTCCTTCAAATTTTGAGTAGTTATTCTCCACGACTGTATATCCTGAAACGAAATATTCCTGATCGTTTTTCTTATCCTGCTCAGAAATATTTATTTTAAGTTTAATAACTTCTTTATCGTTACCGATCGTTCCCACATAAGGCTTTGAATTATTAAGCCAAACGCTGGAAATATTCGGCATTTGTGCAAAAGCAAAATTGGAAACGAGAATAATGAAGAATAAAATTTTTCTCATGTTTTGTGGTTTTTAAACTCCGAACTGGCTCAGATGGTGATTAAGATGTTTAGCAAGCATATTATTCCATTCCTGAGAATTTAGTTTTCCAAAAGAAAAAGATTCTTTACCATCAAAAGCTGTAGCACCCAACTGCTGAGTTTTTTGAATGTAGCCGATCAGTCTCTTTTTTTCCTCCTCAAAATTTCGTCTTTCTTTGATTAAAAACTGAGGTGCAGTAGGAGAATCATGCGGATATGCTTTTTCGCCTACCACTTTTGGTTTTAAGAAAGTTTTTAAAATAAACTTGGCAATAGCTCCCGGTTTTTTGTGTTTTTCGGGCTCGTAAACCATTTCGTAAGACACGCAACAGTGTGCCAACATCTGATCTACCGTCATTCTCCCCCACAAACCGTGCGTTTCTTCTACAAGATTATTGATTCTATTGATATAATTCTGAGCATCTTTTGCGTCAAATACGTTTTCCATTTTAGTCTAAATCTTTGAAAACAAATATATCAGTTTTTTTGTTTCGTTTAAAGATTTTTTTTGAATTTGAACGGTGAATTATCAATAAAATATTTGGATGAAAAACTTCTCTATTTTTAGTTTGCTTAAATGAAAAGCAAGACAAAGAATAATGTATTATTGCATTAAAATTGAGTTAAACAACTGCGTTTCCACTTACTTTTGAAAGACAGGATTAAATACACAACATTTACGAAAAATTGGAGAAACAAAAAGCTCCATGTAAATTTACACGGAGCCTAACTAATTTATTTTTGAGTTGCTTTTTTCATTGCTGCATCGGGACGCAAAATTCTGTATCGAACTTCTAAGTCTTTAGGTACATAAAAAACCAACGGTAACTTGCTGTTGTATCTTACAATTTCAGGTTGTAATGAAACAAACTTCTTTGTTTTTTTCTGATCCGGACAAGCCATTAACGTTCCGCCTGTTTCTCCACTAGATTCTATTTCATAATAACTGTAACCCCAGCCTTGCAAATCTTGAGTGTTTACTTTTCCCATTAGAAAATGCTTATTACAATCCAACATTTTTTCAGCTCCTACAAAGAATTCAACCTTCAAATCGTTTTCATTTTTTGCAACAGGCAATTGGATATAAACTTGCTTAAAACCTTCTTTAGCTTTTGGAAACATCTCTATTTGCAGTTTTTCAAATTTTTCTGTTTTCTTCTTCTGAGCAGATACATTACCTACTACAACCATCATCAATACTACAGATACTGCTTTTAAAAATTTCATAATTGTTTGATTTAAAATTACAAATTCCTTACGCTCAAAAACTATTCCACAATCACTACATTGCTGCCTTTTGTATGCGAATTCATCTGCGGCGCATAGTAGTTTTGAATAGTGGTAATTCCGTTTGAGAATCTTCCTGACGCATTCGCTACGTAATCGTATTCAAAAACGTATTTTCCTTTTGGCATATACTGAATATAGAAGTTTGTAGACGCATCTTTCATCGATTGGTAATATCCCAGACTATTGTTCCACTGATAGCCGGAAAGCACATTCAACGGTTCAAATCCTGCAGCACGCATATCTTTAATGTGAATAAATTCCATGGCACGGTCAGTATTTAAAATCATTCTTACCGTTACTTTATCGCCAACTTTCAGCGGAGTATCGGGAGAAATTTTCTGCAATTCTTCACCGTTTACTGTTTTTACTTTTTTATATAGTTCTTTTACAACAGAGATATAATTTTCGGAAGATTTTATTTTATCTAAATCTTCATAATATTGCCAGAATAAACCTCCCTGAACAATTCCTGCACCCGGTTTTGTAACGGTAACGGTAGCTAAATTCTTATCTAAAACATCTGTTTTTACAGCAGATTTCACATAACCTGTCGCCTGAGTTTCCGGTTTCAGTTCTTTTCCGCCCCAAATAATGGTTGCTTTATCGCTTTCAGCAGAAGTCCAAGACTTTCCTGAATTTAAAATCGTAAAAATCACTTCTGAAGTTCCTCTTGAGCTTCCCCAAGAATTGACTTCTTTTTGGGTGATCAACCAGATTTTCATGTCTTCGATGAATTTCTGATCGTTTGGTTTCAGTTTATTGAATGCTTCCAAAGCTCCTGCATGATTAACAACTTTTGAACTGAACCAACCCCAATCATCAAGGTTTTGCTTCCAATAAATTCCCTGAGTTTTAGAATTGACTGAAGTTTCTTTTAAGTAATTTAATAATTTATCCGAAACATCTTTTAAGCCATAATCGCTCATCAATAAAGCTGCACGATGCAATCCGAAGAATGTAAAATCGGTAATTTTGGTTGTTTTGGCTTTTTGTTTTACTAATGATTTTAGCGTTGCTCCTTTTCCTTTTAAAGGATATTGTTTTTCCCAATAATTTCGGGTATCAAGATAATCTAACGTCCAGTTATTGATTACATTTTCTTTTTTAACATCAGTGTATTTATTGATTTCTTGATCAACATAACCAATCAGTTTTGCTATCAATTCTTTCTGTTCAGAAGATTGATAGTCTTTCACATTATCTTTTAGCCAAACGTTTATTTTCCCTAAATTTTTAAGAATATAAAGAGACGTTCCGTACGAACTTGGATATCCTTGATACCAAGAAAAACCACCATCCGGATTTTGCAGTTTTCTGAAATCATCCCAATCCTGATTGATCGCATTTCGCATATTATTCGTGTCAAACAACAATGCTAATTTTGCCATCTGCTCCTGTTCGTTTTTACTTTCTAAAACCCAAGGAGTTTCTTCAAGCAACAATTGTTTCAATTCCTGATTTTTCTCAAGATTTGAAGTTAATAACCCTTTGCTTTGATATTCTTCAAAAACGGTTTTCAGTTTCGGATTGGCTTTAAAAATTTCAGAAGCCAAAACATCCGCAAACCATTTATTAAAGACTACATCGGCAGAACTATTCTGGTCATTTTTCAGACTTGGAAGCGCAAACATGATTTCCCAAATCGGATTGGTCGTCAGTTCCAAAGTATTTGAAACATTAGAAATGGTTGTCGAGTTTGTATTTTTAAGATTGTCTAAAACAAAAGTTTTCGTTTCGCCTTCTTTCACAAAAATAGGAACCGCATCGGTCACCAACATTCTGTTTGGTAAAACCGGAATTGCTTTTTGCTCACCATCAGAATATTTTCCGGCTTTTGCAACGACTTTTAAAATGATTGATGAAACATTATTCGGCACTTTTATTTTCCAGGTTAGTGCAGAGTTTCCGTTTTCGTTTAATGAAAAAGCCTGTTCCTTATTGTAACCGGAAACTGCCGTCAAAGTACTCAACCCGAATTTCTCTGAAATATCTTCATTGGTAAACACATCTAAAATCTGCAGTTGCGCAGAACCATTCATTTTTTTGCTTGTTAAGTTTGATAATTTTGACTGAAGATTCAATTCATCGCCTTCTCTCAAAAATCTTGGGTAATTTGGGGTAACAGAAAACTCTTTCTGCGTCACCACTTCTTTTTCCAATGTTGTTGCTCTTGCATCTTTTGTGTGAGCCAAAAACATCAATTTCCATTTTGTAAGAGCTTCGGGAGACGTGAATTCGAAGTTAACATTTCCTTCTGTATCAGTTTTTAAATCTGGATAGAAGAATGCGGTTTCGTTTAAGTTTTGACGAACCTGAACATTTTCTAAAGTGTCTTCAGTTGGAGGAGAATTTTCAACTTTTGGAGCTTTTACAGGTTCAGGAACAACATTCTGAATAATTTCCACCATTTCATCAGCTGCAACTTCTGCCTTCACCATTAAAGCACTTCTTTTTGCAACCGCGCCTGGTGGTGGAGGTGGCGGAGTATATGCAGCTGCTTTTACACCTTCCTGACTGACCATTCTCGTTGTGGTTTCCAATTGTGTGCTGTAATCTGTGAAGTAAATATTACCATCAAACCAATTAAACTGAGGAATATTTACATATTTCCCATCAAAATACTCCATTCTGCTTTGAAAATATTTTTCTTCAAGGCCGGTACGAATTGCGTAAGAAGATATAAATGAATAAGGTCTGTACAGTTTTTGCCAGTTAAAAGTATTTACAGAAAACTGGTCCAAGGACATATCATACATATTGGCCAAAACCTCAGCATTTATTTTTTCTTTATCATTTCCTACTACTTTTACTGTCCATTTTTCTTTAGAATTGGGTTCTATTTTATCTCTAAATGTTACCGTTTCTATTTTCAATGGCTGCTCTGTATCTTTAATTTTTAAATCAACCGTTTCGGTCTGAATATCATTAAATGAAGCCAACTGAAACTGAATATTTAAACCCGTTACATTTTTATCATTTGGAATTTCAGTTTCATATTCGAGCACTCCATTTTTAAACTGATGAACTTCTGTAACTGTTTTTCCCAAGCCATTTTGCAGTAAAACATTTACCAAAGCATTCGGAATTGATGAATAAACATAAATTTTCGCTTTTTCACCTCGAGAAACCTCATCTTTTGGTTCTAAAACCGTTAAGAAAGTTTTCTGACTTGGCTTTAAAGATTTCTTATCCCAAACACTGAAATTCTGCGAGGTTTTTATCGTGTCTTTACCTTCAATATTATATAATTCTAATTGATAATCTCCGGCTTCCAGTTTCCCTAAATCTAGAGATTCTTCATTTTTTTGTGTTCCATTCAAAATGACAGAAGACGTTTTCCAGTTTTCCAGTTTATCATTTTTATCATACAAATCATGTGGAAATTTGCTGATAAATTCTGCTTTTGAAAATTTCGGCAAATTCTGAACTTCTGTTTTGAAGTTATCTCTAAAAATCCTGTTCGGACTTTCCAGTTTTGAAAGTTTTACCTGATAGGATTTTTTAAGATTTTGATCGTTGTAGTTTTTGGTTTCAACTTTTACTTTTATGTTATCACCTGCAAAAGTATTTTTAATCTCGTCCGCTTTAATGTAATGAGAAACCGAAGCCACTTTCAAATTGGTATTAGCAGTTTGCGTTTCGCCGTTGATATCAGTAGTAGAAGCGTTAATTTGATAATTATCTATCTGAATTCCTTCTATTTTTTCATCTTTTTTAAGATCTAATTTTATGGTAAATTCTCCTTTCTCATTGGTTTTTACTTCGCCAAGAATCGAGTTTTCATTATCATTATCATTCGGATACCAAGGGAAATATCTCCAACGGATGTTTTGTTTTTTGATTTCGTAATTAACGTTCGTATTACTCAAAGCCACGCCGGAAAACATCATTGCTTTACCTTTCAGCTCAATCGTTTGACCGTATTTATATTCATCTTTTACAGGATCAAAAGTCACTTCAAATTTTGGACGTTTGTATTCTTCGACCTTAATATATTTGTAGCCATTAGAATTTCCATCAGTTGAGATTGTAAAATTTCCGTTCAGCTTTCCTTTTGGCAAATTAAAACTTCCGTGATAAGAACCGAATTCATTAGTTGTGAAATCCTGTACCGAAACTTCCTGATTATTGGCATCTTTCAACGTTATTTTCTGCTTAAAATTTGCTACAACCGATTCTATTTCTTTATCTATTTTGGTATTAATTACTTTAAAATATACGGTCTGTCCGGGTCTGTAAATTGCTCTGTCTGTAAAAATCTGAGCTTTTGTGCGAGTTTGTTTGTTGGGATTATATATTTCCCGATTATTGTTGCCATACATTTGCATCAACTGAAAATCGTTGGTTTTCGGCTGTTGGATTAAAATGGCTCTGTAATAATCTTTATTATTGGTCGCTGGAAATTTAAAAACACCTTTATCATTGGTTTTACCGACAACTTTATTTAATGCTTTATTTTCTACAAATTCATAAAATGTAAGATTTTCATTAGTGATTGGCTGGCCGTTTTCTGAGCTGATTAATTTCAGTTCATTAGAAAGGGTATTGCTTGCGTTGATATTATGATAAATAATTTTATGATTTGAAACTATAAAATAAAAGTTATGATTACTATCCTGTTCAGGTTTCGAACCGGACACTTCATATTCTGCAACATAAATTCCGGAAGGAAGCGCCTTCATTTCAATCGAAGTTTTATGAACCTGATAATCCTGGGGATCATTCAACTGAAAAACTTCTTTTCTTACCAACGTTTTTTTAACTTTTGAGTACGCATCGTTGTAAGGATTTCTTGCATATTGCATCAACGGTAAAAGATTGTCTTTCACTTCATAGATATTCACAGAAAATTCTTTCACGTTTTTAAACTCAGCAACCAAATGAATCGGAAGATTAGGCTGAGTCTGCTCTTCATATTTGAAACTTAATAAAGGATTAACAATCTGAGTTTCTTTATTCTTGATATTTTGAATAAAAGGCGATTTAGGATATTGATTTTTGAGAGAATTGACAAGCTGAAGTGCCTCTTTTTCTTTATTTCCTGTAATTAATTCATTTATTATTTCTTCTCCAATAAGCACTTTGTAATCACCTTCAATATTAGATTTCATCAGATTCTGAAGCTGTACCAATTTATCTTTACAAGAATTGAAAATACAATTTTCAGACAGTTTTTGATGCATGAAGTAGAGCTTTTGGTTGCCTGTACTTTTAGCAATTAATTCATCAAAAATTGCATTGATTAAAACTCTGTTCTCAGCAAGTTCGTTCTTTGTAAACAATTCGTTATTCGATAAAAAATTCACTTTTTTCAGAGAATACCAGTCCTGCAAAGTAGAGAAATAAGAAATATCTTCTGTATTCGAAAAAATATCTTTGTATTTTAACAAAGATATTTTGTTCATCACCTGATTTTGTTGGTCAAGCTCCTTAAAATTTTGAATTAAATAATTTTTAAAATCAAGCTTGCTCCATGTTTCAATTTGAGAAACATCTTGAGAATTCATATTGGTTCTGCCGTTGATTTTCCACGAATGCTGATTATAATAATCGAACATAAAACCAGACAACAAAACCTTATACACTAAAAGATCATCACCTTTCAGATTCTTTTCTGTAGTTTGTAGTTTAGCAAAAAACTTTGATGCCGAATCATTTTTCTCGTCATCAATAGTCTGGTTTACAATGCTAAATTCTGCTTTTAGAGACCGAATCAACTGTAGCGCATTATTTTCTTTCATAGCTTGTTTTTGAATGTCTAAAACCAGCGGAAGATTTGATTTGTAAGTTCCCTTTTCGTAGTTTTCTTGTATTTTTTTCCATTGTGTATCGTAATACTTTTGACTAAAAGCATTAGAAAAACACGATAAAAATAGGATCAGGAACAAAACCTTGGAAAATCTTTGCATAAGTGTTATTTTTGATAAATGAATTGTTTAAAAGTACTGAAAAAATATGTCATAGACAGCCAACTTTACGTATCCTTAATGGGAACAGTTTTCGCAGTATTTTTCATGCTTGAGCAAAACACATTCCGTTTCCCTTCTACTCTTTTGATATTCATCACTTATTTCAGTGGTTATTTGTACACGAAATACCAAAACACAAAATATTTTTACAAAATTTTATTATTAAATATCGTCACCGGAATTATTTCCGCTGCTTTAATTATTTTTAATCATAATGAAATACGTTTGGTAAAATGGTTTGTCATTGTCGTTTTAGGATTATTATACAACAGCTTTTTTTTAGAAACGTATATTCGGAAAATTCCTTTGCTGAAAGTATTTTATGTAGGTTTAGTTTGGGCACTGGTCAATTCATGGCTGACTTTACCGGCGTTTAATCTACCTATATTTTTTATCAGTTTCTTTTTTGTGACAGCACTTGTGTTACCATTCGATATTCGGGATATGAAAAGTGATACTATTCAGACATTCCCAAAATTAATTGGCGTTCAAAACACAAAATATCTTGCTTATCTTTTAGTTTTTCTTGCCTGTATTTTATCTATTTTTTATTTAAAGATTACATTTGCTGCCTGCTTTTTTTTAACCTTAATTTTCACCTTTATTCTTATTTACTTTTCTAAGAATTCTAATAAAGATTCGTATTATTCTTTTTGGGTTGAGAGTTGTTCGGGGCTTCCTTTTTTGTTTTTAATTATTTATCTTTACTTAAAATTTTGAGTGATGGAAAATATGAATGAATATAAATTGAGACTGATTCAGAAAATAATCAGAATTGATGATATTACAGTTCTTTTACAAATAGAAGAATATATCTCAGAATTTGAAAAAAACAGTATAAAAAACATTGTGAGTGACGATACAGCAATTTATCAATCAAAAATTCACTTTACAAATGAGCAGCTAAAATTAATTAAAGAAGCCGAACAAGATATTGAAAGTGGTAATTTCTACACTGATGAAGAAGTAAGAAAAATGACTGAAGAATGGTTGAAATAATTTGGTCTTCTAAAGCTCTTTTTGATAAAAAAGAAATTCTTGACTTTTGGATTTCAAAAAACAGATCAAATATATACAGTAAAAAATTAAACCTTTTAATTGAACAAAAGCTGAAACAAATTTCAGAAAATCCAGATTCCGGAATTCAAACAAACATTGAAAATATAAGAGCTCTTTTAGTTGAAAATTACTACATTCATTACTCCATAAAAGCTGAAACAATTAGAATTTTAAGAATTTGGGATGCCAGACAAAATCCCGAACATTTTACTTTATAAATGATCATCAATAAACTTACCCTTTACAATTTTAAAAATCATTCTGAAAAAAAGTTTGAATTTTCCCCGCAAATCAACTGTTTTGTAGGAAACAACGGCGTTGGGAAAACCAATATTCTCGATGCGCTGCATTATCTCTCTGTAGGAAAAAGCTTTTTAGGAAATACTGATACTAACAACATCAAAAAAGATGAAGATTTTTTCACCCTTGATGCTGAGATTCAGAATGAAGACACTGAAGATACTTTAAAAATATCTCAGCCGAGAGAAGCTAAAAAAGTTATAAAAAAGAATGATAAAAGCTACGACAGAATGGCCGATCACATTGGTTATTTGCCAAGTGTGATGATTTCTCCTTACGACTCAAACCTCATCTCAGATTCCGGGGAAAGCCGCAGAAAGTTTTTAGACTCGATGATTTCTCAGACCGATTCCGGATATCTTTATGATTTGATTCAGTATCAGAAAACCATTCAACAGCGAAATGCTTTACTGAAATATTTTGCAAAAAACAGAGTTTGGGATAAAGATTCATTGGAAATATACGATGACCCGATCACGAAATCCGGAACTAAAATCTTTGAGAAAAGAAGAGAGTTTGTCGCAAAATTAAACCCAATCGTTCAGAATTTTTATCAGATTATTTCTGGTGGAAAAGAAAGTGTTTCTGTTATTTATGAATCTCATCTATTGGAAGGCTTCGACTCCGCTCAGCCTGACAGAAAATTTCATGAACTTTTAATTGAAAGTTTAGAACGGGACAGAATGCTGACCTACACTTCAAAAGGAATTCATAAAGATGATCTGCTTTTTGAAATGGATTCTGTTCTCATTAAAAAAATAGGTTCTCAGGGACAGCAAAAATCGTTTTTAATTTCATTAAAATTAGCTCAAATGAGCTTGATAAAAGAACTAACAAATAAAACACCCATTCTTTTACTGGATGATATTTTTGATAAGCTTGATGATACGCGAGTTGCTCAGTTGATTAAATTGGTCAATCAGGAAAATTTCGGGCAGATTTTCATTACAGATACGCACAGAGAACGTACTGAAAGTGTTGTGAAGAAAATAAATGAAGAGAGTATAATTTTTGAGATATGAAGAAATATTTTTCACTAATAATATTTTTTTTATTTTTTTCATTTTCATTTGGGCAAAAGAAATTTTCCACTAACGAGCTATTGAACATTTATCCATTCAATAAAACAAGCAAAGTGAAAATCATATCTTACAATACGGATTTTGTGAGTGAATTTCCAACTCCATTACCTCCAGTTGGAAAAGATGGTGATTCTACAATAATTAAAAATATAATTGCTAATCAAACATTTCCTATTAAATTAAAAACTATTTTAGGAAATGAAAATCTAAAAGGAATTAAGGACACGAAAACTCTCAATTTCGTAGAAATTTTTGAGTTGTCAAAATTACTTTACAATACTTGTGGAAAATTTTCAAACGATATGCGTGAGGTAAGCAAATGTTTTTTTCCTCGAAATGCCGTTTTATTTTATGATGAAAATGACAAGGTTTTTGAATTTCTAGAAATCTGCTTCGAATGTTATAGAATAGAATATACCTCAGAAAAATCATTAGAAATAAATGGATTATGCAATGATTTTTACTTCAAACTAGAAAACTTATTCAAAAACAACGGCTTAGAAACTCAACATAATCGAAAATACTGATGAAAAAAAATAAAAAACGAGAATTCCAATCCTCTGAACTGGTAAAATCTTTTGCGAGAATTCATGGTTTTGAAGATAAGCTGATTGCTTTTGAAATTAAAGATTTTTTGGAAGATTATCTTGACGAAAGCCTTTTTCAGGAAATTGTCAGTGTCAATATAGACGACAAAATTATTCAGATCAGAATTAATTCACCATTGCTAAAAAATGATTTTAAAATGAGAAAAAGCATTTATCTAAAAAAGTTTCAGGATAAATTTGGGGAAGAAAAATTTATTGATCTTCAGATTTTGTAGGAATTGAATTCTGTACCAGACTATTTGCTTTCAAATCAAAAGTCGATTGCAAAGGGATGAAAAACTTCAACGGATTTCTTACGAAATATCTAAAAATTGCACGATAAATTTCCCTTACTTCGCCAAAATTCATTTTTCTTGAGCGGAATGCCAAAAACATCGACAAACTGAAACTTACCAGAAAATTGAAAAATCCAATGATGAAAACGGTTATAAAGGAAGTCCAGAAAACTGAAGAATCTACAGTAAAATCTTTTCCGTACAAACCAATTGCAAAGTTACCTGCAGCAAAAGTAATGTGACGAATATCGAGATCGAGACCGAAAAATAGACCGACCGGCGCTGTTGCACCAAGGAAAACTCCAAACCAGAAATTAGAAATAATACCAGCCCAGTTTTTTGCGTAATATTTTGAGAGACTTTTCGCAAAACGAGCTCCAAACATCCTTCTTATGGGAAGATTCTTGGCAATTCGATCCGGAATCTGATAAAACACAGAGTTATTCCCAATATTTCCTGAAATAATCCCTGAAATAAAAAGATAAAAACCCGCAATACAGGCGTGTAAAATTGCTTTAGATTTAAAAGGATCAAGATCTTTCAGCAACCTGTCCGATTTCTCTACCGCCAGATTCTGCGAGAAGAAAACATCCAAACCATAAATAATCAGCAATGCAATCGGGAAGGAAAGAAGTACATTTCCCACAAAAGCGATGAATTGGCTTCGGAATAATTTCGAAACCAAATCAGCAAATTCATTATAATTTTGTTTTGTAGTTTCTTGTTCAGACAAGACTTTTGTCATCGTTGCAGCCGTCATTGCAGGCTGTTTTGTCGCCAAAGTAAAGCCCATAAGATAAATCATCACAAATCCCATTGCATAATTTAATGAATACAAAAATGCGTGGAAAAAGTCACTTCCGGGCATAAAACCATACAGCATTTTCAGAACGCATAAAGCACCAACAATAATTCCGCCGCCGCTTGCTTTATAAAACATTTTCATGTACTGCTTGCGACTTGAGGTGATATAATGACTTCCGGTTTCTGCGGTGTGATTTGTAATCAAATGCGAAATCAAACGCGTACTGTCATTGATAAGATCTGAAATATTATTCTTGTGAGATTTATAGCTCAGAATATTAAAAACCAACTGTTTAGATTTTATAACAACATCTTCAGGCTGATCAATAATCAATAAATTGACAATTTCAGAGATTCTCTGTGTCTGCTGGCGAATCTTAAGCAGAGATTGATTAATTTTGCCTGAAATACCGTATTTTGAAGAATTTTTAAAAGCGATATTTACAAAATTCTGACATTGCTCAGCATAAATTTTGATCTGCTTATAACGGCTGTCTTTGGAATGCAGTTGAATCTCGGGATTGATTTTAAAATCTTCAGCCAAAGCTTCTAATTCGTTTTGTAATGCCAAAAAAGGATTATCAAAATTTCTGTATTCAGGAGCCATTCGTACGACATCAACTTCCAGAGCCATTCCCGTGACACGCCACGAAAGGATGTTCATTGAAAATATAAGTTCGCTTTTTACGTCTGCTTTTTCGATAAAATCTGAAATTCCTAAAATATTCAGGAATTCATTAACCTCGTCTTCAGGAATATTATGCAGATATTCAATATCTTTTTTTGGACTGAAACTGACATTATCAATAACATACCAAACTGTTTTTTCGTGCTCTACCGGCGGTAAAATTTTATTTAATATTCTTTTTTTGAGTTCGGGAAAGAAAGCGTTTTCCGAGAGAATATTGGCCTCTGTTAAAGAAAGATTGAAAGGCCTTTCTTCAAAAATAGTGAGAAGATAATGTCTGAAGTGATTTGCAGAGCTCGGGTTTGACTTTAAGAAATCAAGAACATTCTTAAAATCTGTCTTCTTTATTGCTTCTAAAAACTCCGCTAAAGGCTCCAATGAAGAAGTCTCATTCTTAAAAGAAAAATACTTTTTAAGGACAGATTCAAAATTTTTTGTGCTCGAACTCAACAGTCTCATTGGTGCAAAGATACTATTTCAAACTCACATTCCTCATTTGTCTCATAATCCAGTTGTGCTTCTTTCTCAGATAAGCAGACGGATTTTTGGGATCGTATTTTTTAGGATTAGGCAAAACAGCGGCAATCCATGCTGCTTCTGAAGTATTAAGATCTTTAGAAGGCTTCCCAAAATAGTACTGTGCAGCAGCTTCTACCCCGAAAACACCTTGTCCCATTTCAATAGAATTCAGGTATCTTTCCAGAATAATATCTTTAGACCAAACCTTTTCGATGATGAATGTATAAACTGCTTCCAGCCCTTTTCTCACCCAACTTCTGCCCTGCCAAAGGAAAATATTCTTAGCCGTTTGCTGTGAGATTGTACTTCCGCCTCTCAGTTTTTTCCCTTTTTCATTATTTTTCATGGCTTTTTCGATTGCTGTATAATCAAAACCGTTGTGATTAAAAAACTTCTGGTCTTCGGAGGCAATGACGGCTTTTTTTACATTAGCTCCCATTTCATCGTAAGAAATGTAATCACGGTGCAGTTTTCCGTACTCAAAAAGACCACCAATCTGTGTAATCGTAATGGGTGGATTGAAAAATCTTCCCCAAACAATAAAAACCACATTCAAAATCAGAACAATAAAAATAAGCTGTTTTATTTTTTTCCACATATGCTAAAAACTTAACGCAAAAGTATAAAAATACTGCGAGTTACTGTACTTCGTTCATATAAGTCAATTGATAATCGGGCAAAAGCTCAGGATGAAATATCTTTATATAATCTTTTAAAACAACGTCTGAACGTACCACTCCGCTTTCAAAAAAATCATTGGCTTTCTGTTTCTCTCTTCCTGAAACACCATAGATTTTTCCTTTGTTAAAAACGTCTAGCTTCCCATAAAACGGATTGATATTCAGCATCTCTTTTTTCGATAAATGATTTCCTGCGTTTACCCAGAACTGAATATTTTTAGATTTTGCAAAAACTTCTTCAAAACTCATTGTTACAGCTTTTTCTTCAGTATTATCTTTCAAAATATAATGAGCGTTTGCGTCTGCAATATAATTGGCTGTAAATGTTTTTCCACCCGGCATATACCAGACATCACCATACATTTCATTCGCCAAAATATTAGGCTTTGATGTTGATTGTAAAGCTATTTTTTTTAAATCATTATAATTTTTCTGAATTTGGTTAAATCTTTCTTCCGCTTCTTTTTCTTTTCCTAAAAGTTTGCCAAAAAGTTTGATGTATGAAGTTTTCACCATCGGACTTTGCTCCATATACTCATCTAAAAAGATCACCTGGATATTATTGTTTTTCAAAAGCTGGTAGGTATTGTCAAAACTCGCAATATAATTGGTGAAAATTGCATCAGGTTTCATCGAAATTATTTTTTCTACATCATATTTTTGTTCGTTTCCGACATTCTGAATTTTTCCCGATTTTATTAAACCGTGAATTTTTTCTGAATAAATATATTCGGGACTTGCAATTCCGATAACTACATTTTCGGCTTTTAATTCAGAAACAAAGCCCATCAAACTTGCATTCAAAAGTATAATTTTATGGAAAGGAACTTTATTTTTTTCAAAACTATAAGTAAAATTACCCGATTTCACATTTAATTTCCCATCATCATCCTTAAACTGCAGTCTAGAAGAGATCACTTCCCAATCGGGGGACGATATTTTTTGTTCTCTTTTACAGTTGGTTAGAAATAAAAATGCGATTATCAGTAAAAAATTTGCTTTCATCTTTCAAAGAAACTAAAAAAGTATTATATTTGCAAACCTTTAAACAAGGCCTCGTGGCGCAACTGAATAGCGCATCTGATTACGGCTCAGAAGGTTACAGGTTTGAATCCTGTCGAGGTCACAAGACCGACATTTGAAGATTTTACTCTTCGGTGTCGGTTTTTTTTATTTCCTAATCCATTGTTATACTGATAGATACATTGGGCGACAATGTTCATTTTAGGTGTTTGAAAACTTTTTCCGTCAAATTCGACTTTTTGGGGAAATATCAAACACCCTATTGTTCTTTTTGTTAGCAGATCGCCCTGCTGGTAAAGGTTTACAAGATTTTCCATTGAATCAAGCGCATTCTCTATTTTTGTTCTGATATCAAGTTCTTTGCTTTCCGAGACGATGTGTTGAAGCTCCTGCTCAAGTTGCTCAATTTGTGATCTAGTGAGCATTTTGATCTCTTTATAATCATCTTCATCCAGTTTATCGGCAAGATATTTATCTCTCGCACTGGCTACTTTTTCATTGAGTAAATTGATTTCCTTAGAGATTGACTTTCTTTTCGCTTCTATGTCGCAAGTAAACTGTTTATAATTATCCAAGAGTATTTCCTTCATAAGCTCTTTGATAATTGGATTATATTCCAATTTTGAAATTTCCAACTCGAAAAGTTCATTTAGTTTTTCCGAGTCAAATCTGAATCCGCATTTGTAGTGACAATGATAATAGTAGTAGGTTTTAGACTTCCCCTTTGCTCCACTTGCGGTAAGATTTTTTCCACACCTTGGACATACCAGAAGACCACGAAGTGGAAAGCGCTCGTTGCCGAACACTCTTCCTCCTGGACCTTCAACTTTTCTTCTTTTGTCCATAACCTTCTGTACTTGGTTGAAAAGTCTTTCAGTTATTAACGCCTCGTGCTTACCATCAGTATAGTAAGCTTCCTCCTGCTTGTAATCTTCAATGTAGATCTTACCGCAATAGACCGGATTTCTCATTGCTTTAGCAAACGCACTTCTTCCCATTGAAAGCCCATCTCTCTTATTCATTTGAAGTCTTACGTGATCAGCTGGAATATGGCCTTTAGCCAACTCATTAAAAGCCCATCTGATATTTGAAGCTTCTGGTTCTCTAATACCAATGTACTTTTTACCGTCTTCGTGGGTCCTGTTGACATATCCATACGGAGCAATGCCCATGAGTCGACCCTCTTTTTTTGCTCTACGCATTCCGTGGAATGTATTCAGTGCTCTTCTGTCATTTTCCACTTCAGGAGTAGAAAGATAAATAGCCAACATGAGCTTATTTTCAGGAACAGACATATCCAAAGGCTGTTCTATTGCTTGGGGAATAATGTGGTTCTTATGGAGAAGGCTGATCATCTGATAAGCGTCTCCCGTATTACGGCTGAACCGATCCCATTTTGTAAAGAGGACAAGACTGCTTTTGTGATTTCTTTTTCTTATTTCAATCAGGTACTTTTTCCATTCTGGACGTTCAAAGCTTTTAGCTGAGTGGTCTTCGTAAATGACCTTATTAATCAAAATATTATTGTTTGCACAATATCTGCGCAATCTCTCATCCTGATCTCTTTGGGAGTAGCCTTTTTCGGCTTGTTCATCGGTGGAAACTCTAATGTATAGATCTGCTATAATCATTGTAATGATGATTTCGTTAAAATTTATTTTAATGCTCTTGCAGCTTGGAGAAATATGCTGCGGTAGAAATTCATCATTCTAATATGGTACTAAAATACAAATAATCAGTCAGATGTAAAATATTCTTTGAGTGTTAATTTCACAATGATATATAAAAAGTCCATAATCTCTTCTGACTGGTCTTTGTCAATATCACAACCAGCCTTTTTTAGTATGGTTAAAGCCTTTTCAGGTGGAATCTTCTTTAATTCTATGGATGGGATATATTGATCAATTTTTGATCGCTTTTTAACTCTACCTTTCTTCATAACAATTGAAATTGAGGACTTGCTCTCAATAATTGTAATTTAAAGGACGGAAAATTATTTGTTAGAGCAATTTCTTTTAAAGTATCTTATTGGCTGTCAATTGCAAACTCTATTAAAATTAAAATTTCTTATCTTGTAATTAAAATTCAAACTAATGACCGATGCAATTTTTGGCTTAATAGGAGTCCTGGTAGGATCTGGAATTTCGTGGTTTCAATCTTATATGACAAGCAAAAAAGAAAGTGAGAAAAGCGCCCGATATTAGGATCAGGAGTGGAAGTATATTAGATAATACACGGACCCCAGAGGTTCAATTTTCGAACACTTTTCTGGAAGATTTGGATAAACTTTCACAGCTATGGAATCTTAAAATGATTTGAAAAAACATACTATTTAATACACTTTAATTATTATTTTCATTTAGGTATTCGCGATATGTAATTTTAATTTTTCAAGATTAATAATCTTAACTATTTTATTACGGAATGATATGATTTTATCATTCTCCAATTCTGAAATTGTTCTATAAACTGTTTCGTAAGTACTACCTATATAGGCGGCTAAATCAGTCTTTGTTAGTTCAATCTTCAAAATATTTTCTTCATCCAATCCAAAATAATTGATAAGGTAAATAAGATTAACTACGAAGCGCTCCTTTACTGAAAGATGCACTAGGCTGCCCATTTTTTGTTCAGACCATAGCAACTCATTTGCATAAAACATCATAAGCTCATATGCAAAAGTTGAATTGGTTTTAAGTAAAGTCTTAAAAAAATTAAGCTCTATGAAACACAATACAGAATCCTGCATTGCTGTTGCCGAAATAGGAGATAATAAATTTTCAGAGGAAATTGCACGGTGTCCCACAATTTCTCCTTCCTTGGTAAACCTTACAATCATTTCCCTATCGCCCCAATGTTTATGTACTTTTACAAATCCTTTTTGTATAAAAAACACACCAGGCATTTCACTACCTTCATTGATAAATTTCTGTCCTTTTTTTACGTTGATACTATTTCCTTTTATATCGATTGCTTCCCACCATTCTTTTAATATATTTTTACACATAAAACAACTGTGATCACACTCTCCTAATTTTTTTTTCATAATTAAAATAAAGGCTGTGATACAAATGTAAACCAATACCTATTTACTTGCAAAGATTGTTGTCAAAACTTACCTTTTAGCTGTTACAAAGATTTATTACCTGATAAAATACTTATTTAAAATTTCTCCGGATTTTAAATTTTTCAATTCTTGATTGGTATTAAATTTATTTAATCCTCCTAGGCTGGGTATCCATTTTCCGGTTTTTATAAAATCTAAATTTTGCAATAATTCAAAATATTTTCTTCGGATTTGTTTTTCATTAAGTCCTGTATATAATGCAACCTTTAATTCTTGCTGCTTGGCTATTGAGATTAATTCAAGTAACTTTTGGTCATGCCACTCTCCTCCCATAAAAAGGATGCACGTTATTATTTTCTGATACTTTACAAGCAGACTATGAAAGAGGTCTGGAGTAAGATCTGTTCCGTTTTGTGGATTCCAAAGATGCTCCGAATGACAGCCATCACAAGCTAACTGGCAACCTGTGATGGTAAAACAAAGTGAAATTTCATTAGGAATTTCCTGTAATACGATATCGTAAGAATCATACTTCAACATTACCGTAATATCTTATTTTCTCTTCTTTTTGACGGTCTTTTGAAAAGTTTGTAATTTTCTTTAAATAGCCAATCACTCGAGTAGCATGATCGATATCAGATGAGTTACAATCTGTACAATAATGTACGGTTTGCTTATTAACAAAACCACATACGTTACAAACTGTAACTTTAATATTAAAACAGAAATAATTACAGCCTGTATGAGCCGCAACATCTAATAATTTTCTGAATCCTTCCTGGCTCGGATATTCTTCTAAATTACAATGATATGCAGAGCCGCCATCAAGATATTGAATATAGTCTTTGCCATGAAGGAAAAACTTATCTATCAGATTTTGACTTTTGTCTTCAACTATATAAAAATAAGAGTTGTAGCAGTCTCTTGGTACATATAACCAATCATTTTTATCCCATTTTGCATTTTTTACACCAAGATTTTCTGCCGGAACAAATTCTGTGTTAAACATAAAACCATAAATTTCTTTTGCTTTTTTATTTTTATGGTATATCAATTTAAGATTTTCATTGACGAATTTTTTATAATTGTCATTATTAGAGATTTCAATTCTCAGAAACTCCGCGGCCTCAACCATTCCATTAATACCAATGGTTAAAAATTGTTTATCTAATGATATAAATCCTGCATCATAAACAGGAAGCATTCCTGCATCTTTATAATCCTGTACAATACTTCGGAAAGCCACCTGATATTTATGTACTTTATCAATCACATTTTCAAGAGAAATTCCTTTCTGAACCAACCGATTCATATTAATTGTAATTACATTGATACTTCCTGTAGAAACACCACCCGCACCCAAAGAATAACTGAATGTATGGTCAGAAATTTCGTTTCTCAATCTACAGCAACTCGCTAATGAATCTGCATTATCCGATTGATAGATAAAAAATGAATTGCCCTCGCTTAATTCTTTGGAGCAGAAATTGGCAAAAGAATCATCATCTACTTTCTTATTCTTTGTAAGCATTGCAACGGTAATCACTGGGAAAGTTAAAATGGCTTTTGAACGTTCTTTGTTGAACCATTGCATAAAAAATTGCTGCAAATTATCTAATGAAGAATAATTTGGTTTGCTTCCATCGGGGAAAACAAATGTTCCAAACATAGATTCAAAATATGAGCTATCATATAAAGAAATATTCCAAAAAACCGACTGATATCCCCTAGCTGCCGCTGGTTGATTAATTGCATATACAACGTGCTGTAATTCACTTTCAATAACTTGTTGATGCTCTATAATATAATCATCGCCAAAATCTTTTCTAGCAAAATAATCGAAGTACAACAAAAATTCTACGGTAGCAACAGCACCGGCAAATTGTGATGATACTGAAAATAAGAAATTAACAAAAGAACCGCAAAAACTAGCTAAATGCTTAGGGGCTTTAGATTCTCCTCCCAGTTTTGTTAATCCATCCAGAAGTAATGGATACATAGAAACACTCACGCAATATGGTTTTAAGCTGGTTTCATCGTGTACATAAATCTCATGATCATTCAATTGTCTGATGTATTCAACTGCCAGATTATCACCAAAAAGGTCTTTAATTTTATTTGAAATAAGTTTTCTGTTAACTTGAATATTAATATCCTTATTCAGTTCCGCTTCCATAGTTGCAATATTTTTATTGGAAACATTGGCATTTGAATCGAATAAGGCTCCGCTCGCAGCATTTGAAGATAATAAGTAGTTTTCTATAAAGTTACATTTTACTTCTAACTGTTCATCTGTTAATCGGGTGAATTTATTTTTCATAATTAAAATTTAAATAATATATTAAGGTATTTTACTATTTTATTAATCGAAATTTATTTTAAGATTTTAATTTTACTCTGCTATTAAAATCAATTTAAAAGATTATAATCTAGGGCTACTTTTTTTAGAATAATATGTATAATAAGCTTTATCAATTGATAAATTATTATGTACATACCAAGCAATAAACCCAATCCAAATATTCCAAATAAAATATGTAAATGCTTATTGCCATCATAAAATTGACTAAACAGGATATTTTCTGAAAAATAAATCCATTTTAAGCGTTCAACTCCCATAACCAAAAAGGTTATAAAAAAGCAGATAAAAGACAAATTGAAAATCTTCGTTCCTATTACTATGTATCTTTTGGTATTGTTTGATATTGCTTTGATCTTATCTAGTATGAAGCATATTGATGAAAGCAAAATTGTTGTATTTATTCCTATTATTGTTCCCATAGAATGGGCAACTGTAATATGCGTTCCATGGGTGAAAAGATTTAAAGCCGGTATCGACAAAAGAATCGCAAGAAAAAGATTAATAAAAATCCACAGCTCAGAAAGCATCATGAAAGAATAGGAGGATGAATAAAAAATTTTCTTCTCGTTCGACAGGTTTTTCTTCCAAAGATATATGATTCGTAAAAGTATTATCCATTCTGTCATACTTACAAGATAAGCTGCATATCTTATCCAGCCAGGATTAGGAACAGCATACACATGATGTGCCCAGTTAAACATTACATTAATTAACCCAAGAAAGAAAAAGAAAAAAGCGGTTTTTGAACGGCTGTAAAAGTCGTTTTCGCTGCTTTTTTCCATTATATACATGGATGACCCGTATACCAACATATTCCAGGCTCCTACATAAGCGCCTCCCGACTTCCACTGCATTGTTAAATTCTGTATATAATTTTCTCTGAAATAGGGTAAAATCCAAAGATGAGCCTCGGTAAAATGAAAAATCATTAGTAAAATTCCGGTTCCCCACATCCAATAATAGACCGGCCACTGAGAAAAATTTCGCCACATCACACGGAAATAATAGAGTCCAAATAAAAGCCAGCCCAACAGTATGGGAATGTAGAACAAATGCGGAAACTCCAGATATTCTTTTCCTTCAAACTTCTTAAAAAGATAGCTTATGACAATCAATATTCCCGTGATAAAGAAAATCCAAAACTGCCATTTCATTATTACAGGATTCACTTTATCATTTTGTATATACCAAAAAATACCACCCATTGCAGCCATAAAAATCCATGACAATGCAAAAAGTGTATGCAGAGGCCTTAGAACGGTGAATGGAAGATTTTCTTTAATAAAATCTGGGATAACATATTGAACACCCGATAAAAGCCCAACCAACAGGCAAAGTGCAAGACTCAACAATCCAACGAGTATATAATATAATGGATATGTGCTATTTTTCATTATTTTCTTTTTTTTGATATTGAACCCAACCTGTATATTTTATCTGTGCATTTCTGTTTGGGTAATAGCCTGTTCTGTCAACTTCTTTTAAGAATTGAAGAATATACTCCTGCTCATCTGATGAAAAATTGAATTTGGGCATAGATTTCACACCACTTATCATCATCACTTTTAAGTATTCTGCACTTTTTTGGGGATGCGAAGAAACGTTTGTTAAATCCGGCCCCATGTACCCGCCTAATCCGTATAGTTGATGACAGGCGTTGCAATTATTCTGCAGCCACAGATTTTCTCCTTTTAAAGCATTAGAGGACAATTTAATATACCCAAAGTTGGTTTTTTCTGTGTAGATTTCTTTACTATACAATGCGTAGATTACTACCAAAATAAAAAATACACTCACGTAATATTTATGCATGCTGTACTTTTTATTGAATTTTTGAACCAAAAGCAGTCATACGTCCTTCTAAATAAGAAAAATGACATACATGATATTGCCAATTTCTATTTGTGATTGAGCTGATTAATTTTGCCCCGAATTTTAAAACATTGTCAAACTCATTATGCTTCTTTTTTAATAAAGCTCTAGAAGAGTTTACATTTTTTACTTGGTCATTGACATTGAGAATAATTTCAATTTCTGTTACACTTTTCATAATGATTTGAATATGATTCTATTATATAAATCTACAAAGGATGGTACGATGAGTATTTAAAATTTAGTGCTCTATCTGAATCGCAAGAGCAATATGATTTATGACACAAAAATAGAAAAAAAAAGTATAATAAGATAAAAATGTCTTATTTATAATATCTTTGTATCAGAATCAATTTTTCTTTTAAACTGGTACAAAATGGATACAAATTTATCTTCCGCCCACAAAATGTTATTTCTAAATACATTGGCATTTACCATCTGTTTTTCTTGCTGGACTTTGAATGGTGTTTTAGTTACCTATTTAGTAGATAATAATATTTTTAATTGGTCTGTAGTAGAAACAGGCTGGCTTTTAGGTATACCAATTCTCACGGGCTCAATTATGAGATTGCCATTAGGAATTCTTACAGATAAATATGGCGGAAAACCTGTTTTCTCCATCTTACTTCTTTTGTGCAGCATTCCACTTTTCCTACTTTACTTTGTAGATTCCTATTGGATGTATTTTCTGCTAAGCGCACTTTTCGGAATGGTGGGAACTGGCTTTGCAGTGGGAATCGCATTTACATCAGCTTGGTATCCTAAAGAATGGCAGGGTCGTGCTTTAGGAATTTTTGGAATGGGTAATGCAGGAGCTGCACTTACCACGTTTTTCGCACCAACTCTACTTAATTATTTTTCAGAAAACAACCCAGAAAATGGATGGAGATTACTCCCAATCATCTACGGAATCACTTTGGTTATCATTGGTTTGATTTTTTTATTTTTTGTACAGAATAAAAAAGCAGCTATTCAAAATAAATCTATCCGAGAACTTCTTGCTCCACTTTCTAAGGTTAGAGTTTGGAGATTTGGACTGTATTATTTCCTTGTCTTTGGTCTGTTTGTCGCCTTTTCTCAATGGTTAATGCCATATTATGTGAGCGTTTACAAAACATCATTGGTTTTGGGTGGACTTTTAGCCTCAGCTTTTAGTTTGCCAAGTGGTGTTATCAGAGCGTTTGGTGGCTATTTGTCTGATAAATTCGGGGCGAGAAAAGTAATGTACTGGGTTTTATATTCATCTTTAGTATTAAGCGGATTACTCATGCTTCCAAAAATGGAAATATTAACGCCGGGAAAAGGCATCACTGCTAAGAAAGCCGGAATAGTTACAGCAATAGAAAAAGAAAAAATTATCCTTAATACAGGTAAATTTGAAATTAATTCAAAACCCGAAATTCCACAACAGACCTCGGTGTTACCTGAATCTTTTTCGTGGCAGGAAGTATTAGTAAAACAAAACGAGCAGGTTCAGAAAAAGCAACTTTTAGCTCAAGGTGTTACCTTAATCAAATTTGAAGCACATATTTGGGTTTTCTCAATTCTTGTCATTCTCATAGGGATTATGTGGGGAATTGGAAAAGCCGCAGTTTATAAACACATCCCTGAATATTTCCCGAATGAAGTGGGAGTAGTTGGCGGAATGGTAGGTTTAATAGGTGGGCTTGGCGGTTTCATAGGTCCTATATTATTTGGATATCTGCTCGATTTCTCAGGATTATGGACGAGTTCATGGATTTTCGTCTTCATTGTTTCCGCTATTTCTCTGTTTTGGATGAATACTATTATTAAAAAAATGATGCACAACGAAGCTCCTCATCTCAAAGATAAAATTGAGCATGAGAACAACAACAAAGACTAAACTTTAAAAGAATAAACAATTAAAAATATGAACAATTCACATTGGTTAACCGACTACGACCCATCAAACGAAGAATTTTGGAACAAGAAAGGAAAAAAAATTGCCTGGAAAACACTGACAATAACGACGGCTGCACTTACTTTTTCTTTTGCTACATGGTTTCTTTACAGCGTTGTCGTCATCAAACTTCCCCATATCGGATTCAAATTTACCGATGACCAACTTTTCTGGATGGCAGCAATGCCCGGTCTTGCAGGCGGACTCCTGAGAATTGTAAATACTTTTTTAATTCCGATTTATGGAACGAGGAAAATCATTTCCATCAGTTCATTAATTAAAATCATTCCCTTACTAATGCTTGGTTTTGCAGTGATGAATCCTCAAACTTCTTTCACCTATTTTATGATTATCGGATTTCTACTCGGAATTGGAGGTGGAGATTTCTCTTCATTTATGCCTTCAACATCCCTTTTTTTTCCTAAAAAATCAGCGGGAACTGCACTCGGAATCCAAGCTGGCGTAGGAAACTTCGGAGTAAGTTTGGTGCAGCTTCTTTCTCCATTGATTATGAGTTTAACAATCTTTTCATTTTTAGGTGGTGGACAAATAATCGCCGAGACCGGAAAAACCATTTATCTGGAGAATATTGCATTCATTTATGTTATTCCATTATTGATAATCGGTATCTGGGCATGGTTTTCTCTAAAAAGTATTCCTGTAAAAGCTTCATTTAAAGAACAATTAGATATTTTCAAAGACAGACATACTTTGTACTGTACGATGACCTATATTATGACGTTTGGTATTTTTGCAGGCTTTTCAGCAGCTTTTCCGTTAATGATAAAAAATCTATATCTTCCCTTAGATAAAAATTTGGACCCTTTGCAATATGCTTTTTACGGTCCCCTTATTGGCTCAGCATCAAGAATAATTTTCGGAAAAGTTGCCGATAAAATTGGAGGTGCTCTTCTCACTCATATTACAGGAATTTCTTTAATAATCTTACTTACAAGATTAATTCTTGGTGGCTATTTAACTCCTACTTCACCGGATCAATTTCAAGGATTTTTACTGATTGTTTTAGCCATTTTCTTCTTTACCGGTGTTGGAAATGCGGCCACCTTCAAACAATTTCCTACCATCTTTGCCAAATCACCAAGAAAAGCGGCAGGTGTAATTGGTTTCACATCAGCAATTGCGGCGTTTGGACCATTCGTGTTTAATGTTTTGATTACTCAATCCCGAGCAATTTCCGGAGATGCGCGATTATTTTTCTGGTTTTTAGTTTTCGGATGCGTAATGGCTACTGGTGTGAATTGGTATTTCTACACGAGAAAAGGCTGTGAAAGACCTTGCTAAGTTCTGCTACTAATTTGTTTAATAAAAAAGTAATGAAAAAAATAACGATTATTCTACTCTTGCTTTCAATATTCCTAAATATAGGTTTGATCTATAAATTCTTTTACGAGGGTGAGAAAGTAATTTTAGCAAAAGACGGAAGATCCGAAATAAAGATGACTGGAGAAAACCGTGAGTTTGTGATGACAGAAATGCGTGGCTTTTTGGAAAGTGTTCAGAAAATCAACGAAGGAATTGCCAAAAACAATCCCGAAATAATTACAAAAGTCGGTCAGCAATCAGGAACCTGCAAAGTAGATGTTGTTCCTCAAGGATTGGTTAGATCTCTACCGTATGAATTTAAACAAATGGGATTTCAGACCCATGAGCTTTTTGATGCGATATCGAAAATAGCAAAAAAAAATTATGACCGTCAGCAAACTCAAGAGAAACTCAATCAACTGTTGAACAATTGTGTTGCATGTCATAAAACTTATAAAATTTCTGTTGAAAAATAATTTGATATGGTACAAAAATCAATAACCTTTGTTTCTATTTTTTTTATTTTAGGAAATGTCAATGCTCAGGTTGATAGCCTAAAAATGAATATAGATTTCCGAACGAGAGCCGAACTGGATAACGGAGCAAGAACAATAATGCCAAAAGGAAAATCACCTGAAACAACGATTGCTTCCAGGGCACGTTTTGGCATAGATTATTATTATAAAAATTTGGAACTTTATATCTCTGCGCAAGATACCCGCACTTGGGGTGAGACTTCGTCAAACGCAAGCAAAAATCAAAATTTCATTCTAAATGAAGCATGGGCAAAATATCAGGTTTCAGAGAAATTCTCATTAAAGTTAGGTCGCCAAATTCTTTCTTACGATAATGAAAGACTTATTGGAACACTCGACTGGATGATGCAGGGACGAAGTTTTGATGCATTAAAGGGTATTTATAAATTAAGCCTAAATTCAAAATTAGAAACTGTAGTAACTTATAATAATGACGACAATGATCTAAATGATTTTCCCGATAAAGAAATTTATACTATTTCGGAAGCGGGAGAAATAACAAAGTCTTTGCAGATCATTCATTATCAATATATCGGAAAGAAAAATTTTGAATTCTCTGCGATCGCTATGAATAATATATTACAGAATCCATCCGGAACCCATTACGATATGCTTACAATAGGAATTAATACAAAAAAATACTTGGAAAATATCGGCTTCTTTGGTTCAGCATATTATCAAACCGGAAAAAATACACTTGCGCAGAGTAAAAATGCTTATCAGTTTTCTGGGAATATTGACTTTACTCTTCATCCAAAATTCAACTTTGTTTTGGGAACAGAATGGCTTTCAGGGAAGAATTACGATACCGAATCCAGCAAAAATAAATCCTTCAGTCCGTTATACGGCACCAATCATTTTTATAACGGATTTATGGATTACTTTTATTTTGGAACAAGCCATTTTAACAGTTTTGGACTGAATGATTATTATTTAAAATCAAATTTAAAATTCAGTCAAAATTCATTGTTACAAGCTAATTTACATGCTTTTACCTCTAATGGAAAAATGGGTTATTCTGATTTTGGTCAAAAAATATCCACCTATTTAGGAACAGAGCTAGACTTTGTTTTCACCCATAAAGTCGGAAAAATGATTACAGCAAATGTGGGTCATTCTTTCATGTTTTCAGGGGAAAGCATGAAATTCCTTAAGAATGTCTCAGACCTTAAAAATGTACAGACATGGACGTGGGTGGGTTTGAAAATTATGCCCAAGTTTAGATTGAAATAATATTTAGAAAGACATTTATATAAAAAAAAGGCTGTCTCAAAAGTGAGGCAGCCTCTTTTTTTTGTTGACTTATGATTTGCGAATCTCTGACATATTTAAATACTCTTCAGCAATTCCCTTTGTTGAAGTTCTATGCGTTACTAAAATTATAGTTTTATCTACTGAAGCCTCTTTAAGTGATTTTAAAATAATGCCTTCATTAAGACTATCTATATTGCTTGTAGGTTCATCTAAAAGTAAAAGCGGTGCATCATGCAAGAATAATCTTGCTAAACTTATTCTTTGTTTTTCTCCTGCAGACAGACGGTCTCCCAACTCTCCCACTCTAGTATCGTAACCATTTTCGAGCTTATTTATAAACTCATCTATACTCGCTTTTTTTGCGGCATTTTTAATATCCTCCAAATCTGCATTATAGTTACCAATACGAATATTCTCAGCAATGGTATCGTCTAGCAAAATAGGATTTTGAATAAGGTATGATTGATTAATCCTTAAAGATGATGTATTAATATGGTTTATATTTTCGTCTGATATTTTTATTGTTCCACTATCTGTTTCCCAAAAACGCATCATAAGTTTCAGTAAGGTAGATTTTCCGGAACCACTTTTACCATTGATGGAGAGAATTTTATTTTGTTCTAAATTTAAAGATAAACCGTTCAAAATATTTTCTTTTTGATAAGAAAAACTGATATTATCACATTCAAGTTTATTAAAAATAATATTAGAACCGTTTGTTATTTCATTTACTTCAGGCTGTTCATTAATTAAATCGATGATTCTTTTTCCGGAAGCAGAAACCAGTAGTAAAGTATTAGCGACATTCGAAAGCGCTAAAACAGGACCAAATGATGATAAAAGCGCAATCACGGGAATAATCATCGATGGGAAATCTATCTGACCTGTTTGATATAGCTTCCCCCCGAAAATAAGAATAAAAGCAGGAAAAAAAACCATTGCAAAACCATTCAATAAACTTGTTTGAAAGCCATATTTTTTCAGTTTCCGCTGATTATTCTTTAAGTCGGTTCCAATTTTAGAAATGGTATCAACTCTTTGTTTTTCAACACCAAACTGAAAAATCTCACTAATTCCTTTTAAAGTTTCATACATATAATCGTTGAGTTTAGAAAAACTTTCACGTTGCCTTATGCCGCTTTTCCTTCCCGCTTTTGAAATATATAAAGGTAAAAATACACCTACGAATAGATAGGTCAATAATGCAATTATACCAAATATCCAGTGAAATGATCCAATGAACAATACCATTACAATAGATACTATTCCGCCAATTATCATAGGTGATACCGTATGTGCATAGAAAACCTCCATAATCTCAACATCTGCTGTAACCATCGAAATAAGTGATCCTTTATCTCTGTTTTCTAATTTTGCAGGTGCGAGCCGACGCAAGGCAGAAAAAATTTTATCACGCAATAGGGCAAGTACGGTAAATGCAATAAAATGATTGCATAGTTGCTCTCCGTAACGCAGAAATCCTCTCGAAGCGGCAAACGTAAAACATAAAATGATGAGAACATTGAATGATAAAGGAACTTTAAACCCCAAAATATCTGCCATGGCATATGTTCCGAAAATTGGAATGAAAATAGCCATTAAAAAACCAATAACACCAGCGCTTACCGCCAAACACATATAGCCTGTAAGTGGTTTCACTAACTTTAGAAGTTCTAAAAAAAGATTCAGCATATTATCTTTTCTTTTATTACTATTTTGCATACTTTTCTAAATGTTTTTGATGTTGATATAAAATTGCATAGTCTTTCTGTGCATTAATAAGTTCTTCGTGAGTGCCCTGTTCTTTCACTTCTCCGTCTGACATATAATAAATATTATCAGAAAGTTTTACATTGGAAAGGCGGTGAGAAATAATGATAATGGTTTTCTCGCATGAAATTTTACGAATCAATTTCATGATAATTTCTTCGCTTTCTTCATCGATGTTAGAAGTTGCTTCATCAAATATTAAAATTTCAAGATCTTGAAGAAGGGTTCTTGCAATGGCAAGCCGCTGCTTTTGTCCTCCTGAAAAATTGCCGGCATTTTCAGAAAGATATGTTTCCAGCCCTTGTTGCTCATAGAGAAAATCATAAAGATGTACGTCTCTCAGCAAAGAATCTATCTCTTCATTGGTTGCATTTGGATTTGTTATATGTAAATTTTCTTTGACAGTTCCTTTAAAAAAATAAGGATTATGAGTCAGCATATTGATCGTCATCATGCGGTTTTCCGTGGTAAGAAACTTATTCTCAATTCCTCCAATAATTATTTTACCCTGATAGCCAGTAACTGTTGCAATGAGTAAATTTGCAATTGTTGATTTTCCACATCCAGATTGCCCCACAATTGAAGTAATTTTTTTGTGAGGAAATTCCATATTCAAATGACTTATGATTTTATTCTTATCATATGAAAAACTAACTTCTTTCAGTTGTATGTCATAATCCAAATTCTCTATTGTTTGATTTGCCTGAGTATTCTCAGGAGCATCAAGAACATCCTTTATAAAAGTGCTAGCCCAGATTCCATTCATTGCAACATGAAATAATGAGCCCAAAATTCTTAATGGTACAAAGAAATCATAACAGAGAAGAATAATAAAAAATACTGCCAGAAGACGTGTATCACCTTGTAAAACAAACATTGACATTTGATGATTTTTTAGTTGATACAAAGCTGTAACAATTCCGGCGGCAAGACCTCCAAATGCAATAATATCCATCATATTAATTGAATTAAGCTGCGATCTCAGCAGACTCATTGTCTTTTTACGAAAGTCTTCGGCTTTAAGATTCATTTGCAAATGTTTTTCTGCATCTAAATCATAACTTTTTAGCATGGTGAGGCCTTGTATATTATCTAAAAAAATGTGTCCAAGACTAAAGTAGCTTTTCCAATATTTACCTAATATTTTTTTTGCTATCCTCAATCCAATCACTATCACTAATGGGATAATTGGTGATAGTAATAACAGAATAAGTGATGTTTTAATATTAATAAAAAAGCTGATCACAACCATTGTTAAAGTGGCCGCAATACTGTAAAACAACTGAGGCATAAAACCTGAATAATACGTTTGCAGTTGCTCAATACCCTCCCCGGCAAGCTGCATAATTTTGGAGGTAGAAATTTTCTGATTATAAGAAGGTCCAATCGAAATAATCTTTTTGAAAAATTTTTGGCGTAGGTCTATTTTAACGCTTTCTGATAATTGATGTCCGTAAAGTTCAGCCCTTCTTTCAAATAAAAATTTGACCAACCAAAAACTCAGTACCGAGATAAATATAAAAAATAATTAGGAGGTTGACCAATAAACAAATCATTTAAAAGCCGTGCAACTGAAAAAGAAATTAGAATGTTCATCAACAAAGCAAACCATCGAAAAAGAACGTTCAACAGAATATTCTTCTTAGTTCCCTGTACATAATGTAAAAGTTCTGAATTAAGCATATAATGAAGTTTTAAATTAATAGTATAAGACCTTTTTATCTTATTTTTTATATTAGTTAAGTTTTTCCATACATTCAAATATTGAATCAGAAACAACAACATATTTCATAATGCTTTATTTCATCAATATGTCTGATAACAAAATTCAATTTCAATAGTAAGCTGATTACTTAAAGATTTTGTAATTTTATCACTATTTTTTTGGGTAGAAATATTCAAAAAACATTTTTAAATAATTATTATAAATGCTAATATTTTCTTATACCTGTCAATACGCTATTAAAGCCTGCATCGTTCTTGCTACAGAAAGAAAAAAGATAGGTATCATTGATATTTCTGAGCAAATAGGTACCCCAACATATTTCACCTCTAAAATCTTACAACAGCTCACTAAAAAACAGTTGATCTCTTCAGGAAAAGGAAAAGGAGGAGGATTCTATCTAACAGATGAGCAATTTGAAAATCTTACCATTCAAGATATCTACGAGAATTTTGAAGGTAAAGAAGTTCTCACTTCTTGTCTTTTGGGTTTAAAACACTGCAGCGGTGAAAACCCTTGTCCTATTCATCATCTTGCAGTTGCAGTAAGAGAAAAGGTCCTTATTATGTTCCAATATAAAATTAAAGATTTGAAAGATTTGGGAAGTGTATTTCAAATTATGAGTCAACCTCCTGAATTACTGTAATTTTTTTATATTAAATTATTTATTTTCAATTTTTAAAGATCGTATAAAAGTTAGGATTGAAATCATTATAACAACCGAAGCAAAGAGCAGCCAATATTTTGAGCTTAAAAAAGGAATGTAGAATATTGAAAAAATTCCGGATAAAGCTAAGATAAATTCGTTGCAAATAATTCCGAAAACCATTAATAACACACTGAATTTTAATACGAGATTTAGTTTTATCATTCTATTCTGCAAAATTCTCCAAACCAAAAATAGACTAACTCCCATCAATAAAACCAAATGCAGATAAGCTATAACAATGTTAATATTGCTAAAAGCAAAAATTCCTAAACTTGGAATTACCGATAAACTTTGAAGAATAAATTTTAGAATAAAAGCAAAACCAAAAACACAAAGAAGAAGTTTCTGTATAAAATTTTGACGCTTAAAAATATTCGTTTTTCTTATCCAATTCAAAAATGGAATTGCGCCGAAGAATTGAATTACGGAAATCAAGACAAAAAATCCATATAAAACTGAGTTCATTTCAATCCATAAAACGGACAATCCGTAACCGAAAAAACATCCGAAAAACAAAAGATAGAAAATGGTTTTGTTGAGTTTTTCCTTGATTTCAATTCCGATTTTTTTTAATGAAATCAACAATAATCCGATGCAGGAAAACAGGAAAAATCCGTTGTATTGATAATGCAAATAAAAGTAAGTGGAAGCTCGAAACAGAACATCAAACTCTTCTTTCTTGCTAGAAAAATACGCCAATCCGAAAATCCCGATTGCTGAAAATGTGGCAAAAAAAGCGCCTGATTTCAACCAGATAATTTCAGGATTTTCATTCGATTTTGTATCAATTAACAAAAAAATAAAATATGCAAACCCAGTAAACAAAGCAATCGACGCAAAGACAATCGACAACCAAAAATAGCCTCCATAAAGAAATGTAAACAACATTCCGTAGGAACCAATTTGATTGCAAATCATTAAATATTGATATTTCGCAAGATTGATTTTCTTGAAATTTTCACTTAAATATTTCGTCACAAAAAGAAAAATTCCCGCCGAAACCCAACCATAAAATGCAAAATGTGAATGCGATTCCTGCATAAATTTATGATTAAACCCAGACAAAGAAAAAGCCATATTGTAGCGCATCATCACACCGACGGCCGATACAACGAAGAAATTGAAAACGCAGATTTTTAACCAAAAATTAAAGTTTTTCATTTCTTATTCAGTACTATTTCTCAAAGTTAAAAATTACTCCGGAACATAAATAATTTCACCATTTTCCAGCTCATACGCGATTCCGATTTTCTTGCCTTTTTTGTCAGACGATTTTTTGTCTTCAGATGGTGTATATTTATTAATTTTTCCGCCTTCTTTGGTGATGATTTCCATATTATCTTTACCCGGATTTTTCACAACGGTGAAATCTTCTTTTGTGAAAACTTCCGACATATTCATATTCATCACCATTGCAACCATCAGAGCCACAGAGAAAACCATCGCAACATCAAAAAGATTTACAATCACACTCAACGGATCAACATCCTCTTCTACCCGAAATTTAGACATGCGTCTTTTTCTTCTCATTTCTGCAAATCTTGGGTTAAAACTTGGGCAACATAATCCAAATTATTGGTTTCTTTGGCATACCATCTTTGCTTGAATTGCAAAGTCACCAAACCGACTGCACTCACCACCAAACCGACAACCGTGGTCGCAAAAACCACTTGCATATTGTACGCCATACCAGAAATATCGCCCGAAGACAAACCAACCAAAGCGGGACTCATCGCTATCAAAGTTCCAATCAAACCCAAAACAGGTCCTAATTTTGCCAAAAGTTTGGAAACCGCAATGTCTTTTTCCGCTTCACCTTCAAAATTTGAAATCAAAAAATCAGAATAAGTAACATCCGGACGATGCGTGAGCAAATCTCTTAAATATTTAATATACAAAGAATTATCTTTTTTCGGCAAATTGTTTCTCAGATTTTCTGAGGTTTCAGAACTTAATGTTTTGATAGACAAATCCAGCAATTTGTCGTTTTTCTGTTTCGTGATAAACTGGTTGTAAAAACTGCCCGTAAGCAATAAAGATCGTACAAATAAAATCAGCAAAATGATGATATCGGGAATCAGCAAACTGTTGGCGACCCAAAAAAGTACTTTAGAAATTGTTTCCATTTTCGTTTTATTCTATTATTTTTTTAAATTATTTTTATGATTTGGGCAGCTATTTGACTACGTCGAAAGCAATTTTATATTTACTTTTTATGGCAGCTTTTACGCCTTCCACTCCCGCTTTTTTGCTCGTCATTCCTCCTCACAAAAAGAGCTCCATTCAAGTCGGGCTGCGAGCAATTCTCTGTTCCAGACTATGGTTTCCGAAAAAATTTCCACCAGATTTTATTAATGAAAAATCCTGCAAAAAATAAAAATCCAAACAACCCAAAAGTAAATCCTAACCTTTGGAAATTCAGAGGTTCATCTACTGCAACATAAACCATTTTTCCACTTGTTGTGACGATTAATCCAAGAATTGCAACAAACAAACTCATCAAAAAATGAATCTCCAATCTCAAATCTTTTTCAGGAACCAAATAGCGAATTCCGAAACTTAAACCGATTATCAAAACAATGACAATCACAGCAAAAAGCATCGATAAAACTTCAAAATCAAAACCTGTAAAAGTGAAAAAACTTTGTGTCAGGAGGTACAACAAAACAGGAAAAATCAACAAACCGGGATAAAATTTCAAAACCGAATTCCATTTGCTTTGTTTTCCATTCATATATTCCAGCAAAGCCGTAAAACAAAAACTGAGGCAAATTGCAGATTCCAGCGTTACCAAAATCGCAATATTGCTGAGAATCTCTGTATTTTGAAGATATTCTTTCATTTTCACCTGCGACTGTTCTATCGCAAAAGGATAGACAAAAAATAGAAATCCGCCGGCTAAAATCGCCATTACCAAAATCTGCCAGAATTTCCAAAAACTCAATTTCAGCAGTGTGTTGATGATGATGAAGAGAATCAATATGTCGATGATGATGTTCATAGATTATTGTTCGTTTTTTCTTCTTTTTCTTAAAACAAAAATCAAAATTCCGAATAAAATCACAACCACAGCTCCGATGAAAACGCCGTTCAGTTCAGTTTTTTCCTGTTGATCTGCAGTTTGTCTTTCTTCTTTTTTAAGAAATTTTCCGTCTTTAGAAATTTTCCCATCGTTCACGCCTTCTTTCATTTCCCGAATCTGTTCTTTATAAATTTTCGCATCTTCAGGAGAGCTGTTTTTAGAAATATAATCCTGTAATTTTGTATTGTCTCCAGCAAAACCTCCAGGTTCTGCGCCAAATTCTTTTACCAGTTTCGTATGAAGCGAAGCAAGACCTTTCAATTGTTCTGCATTGGCTTTCCACATTCCTTTTCGGGAAGTTTCCAGCATTACGGCTGTCATTTCTTGCAAAGTGGCAGGATTTTCTTTCGTAAAAAATTCTTTCACGCCAAGATTATGAACGTCATTCATATAAGTATCATAGATTTCGTTCCACATTTCATTGTCAATAACTTCTGGTCTGGTTGCGTTCCAGCCGTAAGTATTGGTCACGACTTCTGTAATTTGCGATGCGCTGGAAGCTTTTCCTTTCATCACCTCATTAATATAAGTCGGGTTGAAAATCGTTGCTCTGGCTTCCACACCAATTGCTTCTTTCAGTTCCTGCATTCTCATATTATTTCGGTTTCGGTAATCTGCCAAATATGCGTCAGGATCTTTGCCCGTCACTTCTTTGATTGCCGTGTTCATTCCGCCCATAAATTCGTAAACGTGGTCCAAACTTATTGCGCCCCAAGTATTATTTTGACGAGGCTGAATAATGACATCCGTATTTTTAAGCGCCGCTCTCAACATTCCTTCGCTGTATTTTCCCCAATCTTTTTCCTGTCCGTAAGTTGCGCCCATATTGTAAATATATTGGTCGGCGATTTCCTTTTGGGAAGTCCATTTATCTCCTGCTGTAATCAGTTCTTTGATTCCTGTATCGTATCTTCCCTGCAAACCTCCGAAAATCCTTTGCTTCGACATTTCCCGCGCATCTTTTGGTGGAACTCCGTTGGCTACCAATTGTTTTTCAATATCTAAAGTTCCTTTATTAACTTGATTTTCAAAACCTTCATCTTTTGCATTCGCTGCTAATTCGATGGCTTTAGAAATTAAGAATAATCGTGAAGCCGCCAAATCTCTAAACTGACCAGAAGTCTGAATAATCACATCAATTCTTGGTCTTCCCAATTGTTTTGATGGAATCAATCTCACATCCGAAACTCTACCGTAAGTATCTCTCACAGGCTCGGTTCCCAACATGTATAAAACCTGCGCAATGGAAACACCTTCCGTTTCTACAAACTCACTGCTCCAAAATGTATAACAGATTTTTTTAGGAAATTCTTTATGTTTTTTCTTGTATTCGTCCAGTGTTTTTTGAGCTAAAGTCACGCCTCTGTCCCATGCAATTTCTGACGGCGTAGATTCTGCATTTACGGAATATAAATTATGCCCAGTTGGAACAGCATTCGGATTTGCAACTGCGTCTCCGCCAGAAGAAGGCGCAATGTAACCGCCGGATAAAGCGTTTAGCAAAGTCTGCAATTCAAATTCAGGGCTTTTTAGAAGATTTTCTTTGTAGCGCAAAACATTGGTCAAAGTTCTGTCGATTTCCAAAATTGCCCTCGCTTTATCCTTCATCGCTTTTGGAATTTCAGGTTTTTTGGAATCTGCAAAAGATGGCTTTCCTGATGGTTTTTCAGCATTTGGTTTTCCTGAATATTTCTGATTTCCGGATTTTGCAAAGTCTGATTTTTGACCTTTCATTTTACTTAAATTCGGTTTTCCTTTTCCTGATTTTTTATCTAAAAACGCAGGTCGCATTTTTGGAGGATTCAAAAGCAATTTGGATTTTTCTAATTCATCCATTTTAACACCAGCAACAGAGCTTACAAATTCTGGAGAAACTTGTTTTCCATTTAAAATTTGATTCACTAAAACTTTCGCAGGATTCAAATATTTTTGATTAAAAAAAGCTTTATTTTTCAGTTGAATATCCGTTACTTTTCCATTCATTTTATCCAATGAAGCTAAACTGTAAGCAATTGGATCTGCGCTCATTGCCAAAACGGTAGAATTTATTTTTTCTGATTTATAAGCTTGTCCAGCAACATAAAATTCACCATTGATTTTTTCCGTAGAAACTTCTTCAGCAAAATTATCCAGCTTTTCGATTTCCATTTCAGAATAAGGTTTTGTGAGAATACTGTCTAATCTCAAACTTCTGTGAAGTCCCATTTTAACAGCCATTTTCTTAACCTCGATAGAAATTTCAGGTTTATTTTTAGCATCCGTTTTATGATAAAATCTAATCTTGTCTTGCAAACTTCGGAAGTAATTTCGCATATCGCTTTCTACAAAAGCTGGCGTTAAATAAGAAATCGTTGTTGCATAAGTTCTTCGTTTAGCCATCATACTTTCGCCGATATTTCCAATCGTGTAATAGTAAAAATGAGGAATCGTTCCGACCAAAATATCGCCCCAATCGTTTCCGGAAAGAGCAACTTGTTTGTCTGGCGTAAATTCTAAACTTCCGTGCGTCCCGAAATGAAGCATTGCATCTGCTTTAAACTCTTTCTGAGCCCAAAGATAAGCGCCCAAATAAGCGTGAGTTGGAGGTTCTTTTACGCCGTGAGTAATTTTAAATTCATCATCACCAATCGCTGCAGATGGTTGTGGAAGCAATGCTATGTTACCAAAACGAACCGCAGAAATTGCGAGATAAGATTTTTCGTTTTGATTGACATTCATAAAATCTCCCGGTGCAGAACCATATTTTTTGATGACATCATCATAGGATTTTTTGCTTAATGAAGATTTCAGCCAAGAATCATATTTCGAAGATTCTATCAAAGTCGGTTTTCCATTTTTCACAAATTCCTCGAAATGACCTTTCGCTTTTGGACTGAAAATACTCCCTTGTTTTTGAATAATATTTTCAAATTCTTTCTCGGTTTCGGGAAGCCCGTTCAGGTTGTAACCTTCAGCTTTCAATCGCTTCAGAACGTTATAGAGAGACTCTGCACCTTCCATTCCTTGTGCGTTCAGCGTGTTTTTTCCTTCACCTTTAAAATAATAGACCGCAACTTTTTTATCCTGATTTTTTATGTTTTTCAAATCAATAAAATTATTTACGATTTGGGTGAATTTCGCCAATCTGTCAGGAATCGTTTTAAACAAAAACATTCCGTCTTTGGTTTTTTCCTGAGCGATGAGAACATAAGGATAAATCGCGCCGTCCAATTCCGGCATTACGATACATTGCCCCATAAATCCACCGACCATTCCCATTGGATCTTCCAACCATTTTTCTTCCAACTGCAAAATAGAAAGTGGTGTGAAAAACGGAATATTTCTTTGTTTCAGCCAATTGACAGCTTCGTCGGGATTTCCCATTGTGAGACGACCGTGTGGAAAATAGACGACTGCATTTGGATTTATTTCTGATAAAAATCTGATTCTATCGGTGAAAGAAGCAACAGGATAAACATTCAAACCGGACTTTTGAAATGAGACAATAATGCTGTCCAAATACTGCTTGTTTCCGCTAAAAGGATCGTGAATACCAGAAATCAAAGCTACTTTTGGTGCACCTTCTTTATAGAAATTATTTTTTTTGAGGTAATCTTCATAAGATTTAATATCGTTAAAAGCTACTTTCTCATCAATATGGAAATAGACATTTTCTTTACTCGCAATCGCATCTTTAGGATTGGTGACGAATAGTTTTTTACCATCAATATCCTTTCGGATGTAGCGAACCAGATTTTGATAATTTTCTTTATTTCCGCTTTCGAGATAAGACGAAACTTTCTTCAGTTGAAGCGAATCTAAACTGTTGATATTATTTTCAGGATTCGTAACCGAAGTGAAATGCATCGGTACTTCTTTGGAAATCTCAGTTAGTTTTGCACGTTGTTTGTCATCGATTTTAAGTCCCATTCCGAAACCGAGAACAAAATCATAATTCTTGAGTTTATCGATATTATCCAAAGAAACTTCCTTAAATTTTATCATTTTATCCTGATTCGACAATGCGATATTCGACGCTTGATACGGCTGAAAATTGACCAAAGCAATTCGTGTTGCAGATGCAGTTGATTTCCAAATAAACCAACCTGCGAAAAGTAAAACGATGGCAAGACCAAAGTAGATTGCCTTTTTTTTGTTTTTAATTAATTGAGATCCCATTTTAATCCTATATAATATGTTCTGCCAGGCGAAATTCTGGAGTAAAAACTTGAAAATTTGGTTTTATAATCAAATAAATTATTGATTCCTGCGCTTGCTGTAAAATTGAAAAGCAAAGGCGCAGACAACTGCAATCGCCAGATCGAATATGGCTCGTAGTAAATTTTGTATTCTTCTGTGTGCGTATCGATTCCCGTTGTGTTATCAACATCTGTGATATCCGCAGTTCCGAACGTATTCATACTGCTGAAATATTTTCCACTGAAACTAATTGTTGGCGCATATTTTTTGAGAAAATCCAAAGTATAATCCGCTCTCACAGTCGCTGTATGCGGTCTTGTTATCGATCTTTTTTGTGGATTTTCATAAACATAAGTATAGGCACCTTTCAACAACAATGATTTTCTCAAACGATAAGACAAAGAAACTTCACTGCTGAAAACATCGGTTTTCCCAACATTTATGTACTGAACGGTATCGCTGGAAACCCAATTTGCATTGATTTTGTCCTGAATTTTGGAATATTGAGCCATCAATGTGATGTTCAGTTTTTTGAAATTTAAGTCCGAAGAAATATTGAAATTGTTGCTTTTCTCCGCTTTCATATTGTTGTTTCCAATGATCTGAAAACCGCCACCATAAGGATGAAACCAATCGGTGTACAATTCTTTCAGCGTCGGTGCTCGGAAACCTCCGGAATATCCACCTCGAAGAGTCATATTTTTATTGACTTTGTACATTCCCGACAAACGAAAAGTCGGATGTCCTTTGAATTGTGAATGATAATCGTATCTCGCACCTGTAACCAAGGTAAAAGCATCTGCCAATTTCCATTCCTGCTGTGTGAAAAGTGAATAATTCTGAGCATCTCTTTTCGCACCAGAACCATCACTCACAAACATAAATGTGAGCAAATCTTCAGAAAAAGCTTCTGCACCGGCAACCAAAGAATGTTTTCCGAAAAGTTGAACATCGTAAATGGAACCAACTCGCCAGATTTTGTTCTCGTAGTTTTTATCTTTTTGATTTAATAATTTATAAAAATCGAATTTCTGATACTCATCATAACTTCCTGATACAACCAAATTGCTGTTCTCGTGAAGCTGAAAACTTGTCTTCATCCCAGTTCTGAAATTATGAAACTGATCCCGAACTTTAAAGCCATCCAAACCACCCGTATTTCTCTCCTGAAAGTAAAAACCTGTATTGATTTCTATCTGGATTTTTGGCGTAATTTTTATGGAAACATTCGGACTGAAACCGTAATCTGTATATCCAGCAATGTAGGTACTGCTCAGTTTTTGTTCCACAATATTTCCGTGGGTGTATTCTTGTTTCAACGCTTCTGTATCAGTCAATAAATAAGGATCTCTGCTTTTATAAAACGCTGAAAAACCTGCACTTCCCCATTTTTGTTTTGTTCCGAAAGTTAAATTGTAATTCTGATCTTTATTGCTTCCGTATAAAGCCGAAGCACTGATCTGCAAAGGTTTTTTAAGCTTTTTAGTAATGATATTGATGACACCACCAATCGCATTGGAGCCATACAAAGAAGACGACGCTCCTTTCACGATTTCCACACGCTCGATGTTGTTCATATCAATTCTGTTGTAATCGATATTATCAAAAGTTTCCCCTGCCATTCTTTCGCCGTCAATCAGAAAAAGAACATATTTCCCGCCAAATCCCATCATATTGATGTTTGCGTGACCACCATTATTAGTAAATTCTACACCCGCCAATTCTTGCTCCATAAAATCACGAAAATTTGCCATTTTCGATTTCTCAATCGCTTCAGAAGTGATGACTTGTGCGGTTACAGGAACGTCTTTCAGTTTTCTTTCGGTTCTTGTCGCCGTTACTACAACTTGCTCAATATCTTTGTATTGTTCTTGTTTTTCGGAAAGATTTTCAGTCTGAGACCAGAGAATATTTGAAAGAAATATCAGTGGAAGAATTATCAGTTTTTTTAGCATCTCCATTCTTTTTTAAATGAATTGCTGAAACATATCCAACAATTCATTTCATTCAATAACCCGAGATTAATTTGTTGATTTTAAAAAGCAGAACCGCCTTCAGCATTGTATTGGTATTTGAAACTTACGTGACCAGCAGTGTTTGTTGCACTTTTATTATCGTAAATCTGTAGTTTCACAAATTTTCCAGAAGCCGATTTCACAACATACACAAAATTATGAACCGTATATTTTGGTGGCGGACTGCTTGTATCGACTGTTAACCAAGTTGTTAAAGTTTGAGAAAACGGTTGATCTTCCTCCGTGATTCCAGTTCCTGTAAACGCAGTTGTGATTTTTCCAATTTCGTCTTTCACGTATCCGGAAGTTGGTGCAGAAATGATGGAGTTCCATTCAGTTTTGTTTGTGTTGATTGCTTCGCCACTCCCTTTTCCAGATTTTCCACCATTCAGTTTTACATCACCTCTGTGGAAAGCGATGTCCCAATTATTATCATTTTGAGGATCTGAAACGGTAACAATTTCATTTTTTGAAAATGAAAAATAAATCCAGTTGGTGTACGATCTTGCATCTAAAAATTGATGCGTTTTGATTTCTCCTGCTGTTGCAATATCTTCTTCTCTATCGTCGCTACTGCTACATGAAGTGAAAATTAGAAGCACTAATAAAAGAGCAAAAATTGATTTTAATTTCATAATGTATAAATTATTTTTACAAAGGAATTAATTTTATTTATACTTAATAAAAATAGCAATATGATAAGAATCATAAATAAGACATTTTTGTCTTATTTTAAATTTCAAAGCAGTTTTATGAAGAAAATAAAGAATTATTAAAATTTAATGATGAATAAAGTTTAGAGGATAAAAACTTTATATTAACTGATTATCAAATTTTTGAAACTAACATGTTGAAATTCGCCTTGGTTATGACTGATCATAAAAATCGTCGAATCTTTATCTTGATTAATTTTCAAAATTTCTTCCATCATCGAGTGTCGTAAAGATGCATCAACAGCTGATAGTGGTTCGTCCAGCAAAATAATTTCGGCATTTTGAGCCAACGCTCTCGCTAAGGCAACTCTTTGCTGTTGTCCGCCAGAAAGCTTTGAAGGAAAAACATTTTCCAGAATTTTCAGATTAAATTTTTCTAAATAATAATCGATTATTTCTAGGTTTTTGTCTTTTTGTGCAAAAGCGATATTTTGCTTTACCGTCATATTCGGAAACAACGCGTAATTCTGGAACATTATCGAAATATTTCGCTTTTGAGGAGACAGAAAAATTCGGTTTTCGGTATCTAACAAAATGGAATTATTGACTTTAATAATGCCAAAATTCGGAGTAATAATTCCTGCTAAAATCTTGAAAAAAGTGGTTTTTCCAATTCCGGAATGGCCCGAAATGTGAATAAAACTTCCCTTTTCAATCACTTCACTAACCTCCAGAAATTTGCTTCCGGAAGAAGTGAAAATCTGATGTTTTATATTCAATTCAATCATCGGAAAGTGGTAAAATTAATTTTTCGATTGATACCATAAATCAACAATAAAATCAAAAACGAAACGATGAAAAGTATGAATGCATAACGGTTTGCAACTTCAAAATTCAGCGCCTGAACCTGGTCGTAAATCGCGACAGAAGCGATTCTTGTTTCTTTAGGAATATTTCCGCCGACCATAATGACAATACCAAATTCACCGATGCAATGGGCAAAAGTGAGCGCAATTCCTGTAATAACAGACGTTTTGACATTAGGAATAAGAACTTTAAATAGAGTTGTAATTTTAGATTTTCCCATAGTGTAAGAAATTTGGCGCAAATCATCATTCAATGCAGAAAAGCCGTTCTGCAAAGGCTGAATCATAAACGGAAGATTCGCGATAATGCTCGCAACCACAATTCCGTTAAAGGAAAATGCGAGGCGAACATCAAAAAATTCCTGCAAAACATTTCCGAATGCATTTTCGGGGCTGAAGGCGACCAACAAGTAATATCCCATCACTGTTGGTGGCAAAACCATTGGCATACAGATTAAAGTTTCGGCGATAAATTTCAATTTAAACTTTGAATAAGTAAGCCAATATGCAATCGGAACACCGATGAATATCAGAATCGTTGTTGTTATCAACGCTAATTTTCCGGTGAGTAATAAAGTGTAAATAAAATCCTGATCAAGCATTTACTTTGAAATTTTTGTTTGATAACCGTACTTTTCCCAAGTTTGGCTGGCTTTTTTACTTTTAATAAAATCAAAAAAATCTTTTGCTTCGGTTTGATTTTTACTTTTCAAAACAATTCCGCTTTGGGCGATTGGTAAACATTCGCTTGCTGATAATTCGTAGAAATTTCCTCGTGTCATCATTCCTTTGTTCTTTGCATTGGAAAGTGCGATGAATGCGATATCTGCGTTTCCTGTTGAAGCAAATTGTGCGGACTGATTGATATTTTCTGCCCAAACAATTTTGTTTTCAATTTGAGAATAAATTCCCATTTTTTTCAAAGCTTCGACCGTATTTTTTCCATAAGGTGCAAGATCTGGATTGGCGATGGCGATTTTTTTTATTTCAGGATTTAAAATCAGTTTCAAACCTTTGGAAACATTGGCTTTTGAACTCCATAAAGCCACTTTTCCAAAGGTGTAAATTTCAGAATTTCCAGAAGTTTTATTTTTACTTTTTAACTTATCTGGAAAAGAAGAATCGGCTGACAGAAACAAATCGAAAGGTGCTCCATTTAAAATCTGCTGAACCAGCAAACCCGACGAACCAAAAGTAATTTCGACTTTTTTATCAGGATTTTCTTTCATATAAATCTGTTTCAATTCTTCCAAAACATCCCGAAGATTAGCTGCTGCTGCAACTGAAATTGTAAAGTTTTGTGTCGCCTTTTTTGTAAAATCAGATTCAGTTTTTTTACAATTTAACATTAAAATTGTTGCTAAAAATAAGCAAAAAGAAAGTCTTAAATAAATCCAATTTTTCATAAAATAAACGAAAAGAAAGATTTAAAATAAGACTTTCTTATCCTTTTCAAAGATAAGGCTATCCATTGAAAATTCAAAAATATTTTGTGGGGATTTGTAAGATCAAACCAATTTTTCCAAAGTTTTGCATTTTTCTTTATCACCAGATTTCACGACTGAAATATCAATATATTTTACCGTTCCCTGACTTGCTTCTTCAAATTGTTTAGCTTTTTTATCTGCGTAACCATAAGTGTAACCAACTGCTATTACAACTTTATGGCCGTTACAGTCACCCATCGCCAAATAAAGATAGTCGCCCAATCGTGATTGAATATGAATGCTCATGTTTTTAATTTAAATTCAATAATTTATTTCCAGAATTCATCTTGATAAAAATCATTTTCTTTTTGATGTATTTGCTCAAGTTGAGCTCCAATATTATTCAGTTTCACATCAGATAAATGTTCTTCTAAATGAGGAAAATACATCCGCTCTTCGAAACGAATATGATTGCTTAAAGCATTCGCAAAATCTCCTAAAATACGGATATCGTTAGTTTGATTCATAGTATTGATCAACTTACGGATCTCGATGTGTTCTTTTTCCATCTGAATCTGAAGAATATTGTTTTCAGTTTCGGGAAGTACGAGATCTTCGATTTCAAAATGACGACTCAGATTTTCCTGCCAATAGTAATTGATGTATTTTTTTATTCTGTCATAAGAAACATTCTTTTTGATCCCTTGACGAATTTTCCAGCTGCAAAGCAATCCGAAATGATGATCTCGGGAAAGCGGGACTAAGTTTTCGTTTCTTTTCATATTTTAAAATTTAAAAGAACCACCACTACAAAAGTGGCAGTTCTCAGGATTAAATAATTGATTATCTTTTATCTTTTAAAGACCAGCCGGTTTTCAGTCCGATAATGAAAATTACTAACAGCATTTCTCCTATTGCCAATAAAATATCACCCGGAACACGTAGCCATCTCAATGTATGCATCATATCGGTTTGCATAAATTCGGCGGAACGTGCATACCAATACCCTTCTTTAATTGAGGCTACAGATTGCATAATTCCTATCGGCAGCAAACTGATGGTTACCATCACCAATAATCCGATATTAGTTAACCAAAAAGCCCAACCGATCAGTTTATCATTCCATTCTCTGTCCGGATACAATCCTCTCAACATAAACATCATCAAACCAATTCCCAGGATTCCATACACTCCAAATAGTGCAGCATGGCCGTGAACTGCAGTGGTATTAAGCCCTTGAATATAGTACAATGCTATCGGTGGATTAATGGCAAATCCGAAAATACCTGCTCCTAAGAAATTCCAGAAACACATTGCAATGAAACAGTAAATTGGCCACTTATACGCTTTGATCCATTTGGTAGATTTACTAATTTGGTAATTTTGATACGCTTCAAATCCTATTAAAACCAACGGAACAATTTCGAGTGCACTAAATGTTGCTCCCAAAGCCAGAACTGCTGTTGGTGTTGCACTGAAATATAAATGGTGGAACGTCCCCAAAATACCTCCGGCAAGGAAAATAATTGTAGAAAATAATACTGCGTGAGTTGCTGCTTTTAATCTTAGTAATCCTAATCTCGTAAATAAAAACGCAGCTACAACGGTTGCAAATACTTCAAAGAATCCTTCTACCCAAAGATGAACCACCCACCATCTCCAATATTCTGCAATTGCCATGTGGGTTTGTCTTCCATACATCAATCCTGCACCATAAAATAATGCGATTGCCACTGCGGAAAGTGTAAAGAGTAATAATAAATGTCTGTCGCCATCTTTCTTTTTCAATGCTGGTAAAAGAGCTCTTACCATTAAAATTAACCAAAGAATTAATCCCACTAACAATAAGATCTGCCAAATTCTTCCCAATTCTACATACTCATAACCAGAATGTCCCCAAAGGAAATTATCTACATAGCCCAACTTTTGCATCACGCCTAACCATTGTCCGGCTAATGAGCCAAAAACTACGATCAATAGGGCTCCAAACAAAATATTGACACCCAAAACCTGATATTTTGGCTCGTATCCTGAAACTGCAGGAGCGATGTATAATCCTGTCGCTAACCAAGAAGTTGCAATCCAGAAAATAGCTAATTGCACATGCCAGCTTCTCGAAATTGACTGCGGTAAAAACTCATCGAGCGGAAAACCATAGAACCCACTTCCTTCAACTCCGTAATGCGCTGTGATGACACCTGCAAACATTTGCACTAAAATCAATAAAGCAACAACCCAAATGTATTTTAAAGTTGCACGCATCGAGGCTGTAGGTTTCATACTTCTCAAAGGATCTTCCAATGGAAGCATTTCACTGATCTCTTCTTCTTTATTTTTAGCGTGATAGAAAACCAACAACCCAACGCAACCTAATAACATTAATACACTGAATCCAGACCACAAATGCAGCGATGGTGGAGGAATATTTCCTATCAGTTCATCATGAGGCCAATTGTTGGTGTATGTAATTCCTGTGTCTCCGGGACGATCTGTGATACAAACCCAGGCTGCCCAAGAGAAAAAAGCATTCATTTTTGCCATCCTCTCCTCAGTTTTCACTGTATTTTTAGGAATGGCATAATGGTCACGAAGCTGATTCATCTCCGCATCATTCATAAATATCTTAGCATAATATTCTGCTAATTCTGCCTGTACTTTAGCTCTTTCAGGAGAAATTACAATCGTCTGAGTTGCCTCATCTAAAGTGTTTTTTCGGATTTCTCTTTTCAGAAGTACCTTATATCTTGCCTGCTCATCATCGGGAAGATCTTTATAAGTTTTCCCGTCTTTTTTTGCCAATTCATCTAATAAAAGCAGAGATTCGCGATGAAGGTAATCTGCGCTCCAATCGGGTGCAATATAGGCTCCGTGCCCCCAAATACTCCCAACAGTCTGTCCACCGATCGACTGCCAAACATTTTGACCATCTTTTATATCTTGCCCTGTTGCCATAACTGTTCCATCAGCTGTAACAACTTTATCGGGAACCGGAGGGATTTTCCTGTAAATATCTACACCGTAGTAAATCAAAACGGCAAATGATCCGATAATAACGGCAGCAAGCCAGGTCCATAACTTTTTAGTTGTCATAATCTTCTCAATTTAGTGTTCTACTGAAAATTCTTTTTCTAATTGAATCGCTTTTGGAAAGAGAATATTATTTTCTAAATGAATATGTTTATGAAGATCATTTTCAAAATCCTGAAGCATTGCAAATGTTACTTTATAGGTATTACAAGCATCTGCAGGAGGTGTATATTCATCTGTAAGTTCTGCAATTTTTCTTAATCGCTCTCCTTCAACAGTATGCTCGTGCTTCATCATATTTACAGGGTTTTCTACCGATCCAAATGGAGGTTGCGGAATTGCCATTCCTTCTATTTGCGCTCTAACCATATTTTTAATAAATGGGAAAAGCATTAACTCTTCTTTTTTCATGTGTGAAGCCAAATCCTGTGCAGATGCAAAAAACAGATCCCTGATCTCGAATAACTCAGGATGCAGGGCACCATGAACTTTACATAACTTATCCAAAAATTGTTGCAAAACAGGTGTTTTTTCTTCCACATAGCGGTGATGCGTTTTTTCTACGTAATCTGCTAAAAGGTCTAATGGCCAACTGTTGAAATCAATAGAATTACCATCAGTCTTCGGAAGATTTTCTATGTCTGAATAAATTTGATCACTATCTAAATTTCTCGGACCACACGCTTCTTCTATCGTTCTACCTCCTTTACAACAAAAATCGATGCCATATTTTTTGAATATCGCAGCAGTTCTAAAATCTTCTGCTACAATGTCTCCTATAAAGTCTGTCTGTGTATTCATAATTTAATACTTTTTTATCTTTTATTATTTTAAAATTTTTTTGTTTTGCACTATTGCTTTGTTTCAATTACAGATTTTTAAAATAAAAACTGTAACTCAATTATTTCAAAAGCCACTCTCTTTCATGGCATTACGATAATTAAAAATTCAGCAAGTAAAAAACATGGATTCGTAATGCCAGAGAGAAAAGTGAGATCAAAACAGGTTCAGCTGTTTTAACTTCCAAATATTATATAAATATTTATCTATTTTTTTAAAGAAAGAATATATTTTACCATCTTCTGAGCATTTTCTTTACTCATTCCTGAGTGAGGTGTCATTGGGATATCTCCCCAGTTTCCTTTTCCGCCATCAATGATTTTCTGCGCAAGCATATCAATATCAGCTTCTGTATATTTTGCTGCAACATCCTGATATGATGGACCAACCAATTTAGCGTCTACTTTATGACATGACAGACAATCCATTCCTTCTAACAACTCTTTTCCTTCGGCTTCGGGTGTTAATGTTTCAGATTTAGATGCCATTGCTGCAGAATCTATTGTCTTAGGCTCTTCAAGCATTACATTAGATTCTACCGCTGTTTCTGTTGGCTTTTTATCTGAGCATGAGATCATTGTGAGTGCTGATAAAACTGCACCTAATACTACCTTTTTCATTTTTCAATTTTTTTATAATTTATAACTCTAGTTGCTTTTTAATTTCTTTTGCAGTGCGTTGAATATTGTTATCAAGGCCTTCTTTCTGGTAAGCCAGTGTACCTTTTTTTGAATACACACTAATAATATTGGAGTGCGAAAATTCAATAGGAGAAATCTCTTTATACTTCACGGCCATAATATTGGCAATTTCCCTTGTATCGTTTTCGTTGCTGCGGATAAACATCCATTCTTTTTCATCAAGCTGATGGGTTTTTAGATAAGCCTTCATAACTTCAGGAGTATCTGTTTTAGGGTCAATAGAAATCAATAAATATTCGATATTATCAGGATCTACTTTTCCAACTTCTTTTGCTATTTTTTTCATTTCCGCAGTCAGCCTCGGACAAGCAGTTTTACATGAGGTAAAAATCATTGTCGTTACAATTACTTTCCCTTTAAGATCTATAAAGGAAATTTTACTTCCATCCTGTTTTTCCCATACTGACCCCACGTTGTAAATCGAGTCGGGACTTATAATCTCTTCTTTTTTGCTGCACGACAAAATTGAAAATGCAAACAAAAGATATAGTAACCGTTTCATTTTTTATTTATTTAAATTTTTTGCACATCTGAATCCTAAGTTATTAAGACAATAATCAGCTTTAAGGCTCCCTCTGAGTGCATATCTCACGAATCCGGCATAATTTCTAAGATCACTAGAAGTGATGGCAGCACCTGCACAGAAAAGAGATTCGTTTGTCGTATTATCCTTGCGGGATTCTCCGCTCATCATTACAGAATTAAAATCAAATGTCCATTCCCAAACCATTCCATACATATCATAAACACCATAATAATTAGGTAAATCTTGTTTGATAACTTGCTTATTTTTATCCTTTTTCTGATATGATTTTAAAATATAGTCCGTAAACTCAGGTTTCTTAGAAGCATTTTTTGAATTACGATCTGCCAATGCTGTAAATTCCCATTCGTCAATTGTAGGTAATCTTTTACCAACACCTCTTGCATACTCTTTAGCTGCGTACCAGGAAACATTTGTAACTGGTGCATCCGGACTTAGATTTTCGGGTATTTCGTAATCACTTTTCCAATGTTGAAGATATGAGCTGTCTGCATAAAGACGTTTTACTTTACTTTTGGTCCATTGAGGATTTGCTTTAAGAAATCTGAGATAGTCTGCATTGGTAACCGGGCTGTCGTCCAGATAAAAGGTTTCTACTTTTACAGTTCTTCCTGAATCTTTACCTATAAAAGCTTCATAGACACCTCCGTCAATTCTTACCATTTTTTTTGAGTTGGAGACATATTTTAAATGGCTATGAACATCCGGAGATTTTTCATGCATATTAGAATGTCTGGAACAAGAAAACAGGGTTACGGCAATTGCAAAAAACATACTCACCACAATTCTCATTATTTCTATATTTTAGATCCTCAATGTAACCTTAAGTAATTTTAGTTTTTTTTGTAAACCGCAGGATTTTCAGCTCCGGTGATTTTAATTTTACCTAAAGCACCTTTATTAAAGGCTCTGAAAATCGCATGATCCACAATCACATACTCGCCGGGAACTGTCGCTTTAAACTCTACGATTGAAGCTCCGCCCGGAGGAATTACCGTTGTTTGTACATTCTCATTAATTTTACTTCCACCTTCTATGTATACTTTATCGAAAATTTCACCAATAACATGGAATGATGATGTCATATTTGGTCCACCATTTCCAACATAGAATCTTACGGTTTCACTTACCTTGGCCTGAAGCTCATTTGCACCTAACAGGGCACCTGTATTACCATTGAATACAATATAATCAGGATGTTCGGCAATAGCTTTATCCATATCAAATTCCTGAAGACCTTTGTCTCCAAATTTACCTTTGGTGTAGAAATCACCCTGCATAATGTAGAATTCTTTGTCCACTTTTGGCAGTCCACCTTCCGGTTCAATTAAAATCAAACCATACATTCCGTTGGCAATATGCATTCCTACAGGTGCAGTTGCACAATGGTAAACGTATAACCCCGGATTGGTTGCTTTAAAAGTAAACACGGCTTCTTTTCCTGGCGCAACAAAAGTTGCTTCTGCTCCACCTCCGGGGCCGTTTACCGCATGTAAATCTATATTGTGAGGAAAGGTTGAATTTTCGTTATTTTTAAGATGAAGTTCAATGTCATCTCCCACTCTTGCTCTGATGAAACTTCCGGGAACTGTTCCGTTGAACGTCCAAAAATTATATTGCGTTCCATCTGCAAGTTCGCCCACTTTTTCAATGGTTTCAAGTCTGACGATAACTTTTTTTGCAGCACGGTTACCAATGGGTAAGGGAACATTAGGTGCTACTGCAAACTTGTGTTCTTCGGTAGTTCCGTCAGTTTTGATCTGTTCTGCATCTTGCTTGTTTTCAGATGAAGCAGATTCGTCTTGTTTGCAGGAATTCAAACTAATGAATGCAGACAAAACAGCTGTTACTAAGAGTGATTTTCTCATTTTGTATAGATTTACAAAGATTCTCATGTTTTAAAATAATTAAATTTAAATAACATATAAATACCTTAAAGTATTTTATTATTTGATAGTTTTTATATTCAAAATTATTATCTTTTTAATTATTTAAGTGGTTTATTTTTTTAGAAAAGTCAATTTCAAATCTAGATTTTTAACAAACATTTCGATTTTAGAATTTTCCAGCATATCTTTTATTTTCTGACGAATATGCTTAAAATCATTATGAATAGGACAAGGATGATCTTCCGAACATTCTTTAAGACCGAGACCACAACCCGAAAAGAGTTTATCACCATCTATTTCTCTCACGATATCAGCTACAGACTGTTCAAGATCTTTTCCTTCCATGTAAAAACCTCCGTTGGGTCCTTTTGCTGATTGTACAAAGCCCTTTCTGCTGAGATCCTGTAATATTTTAGCAATAAAATATTCCGGAGAATCTATCCCTGATGAAATATCTTTAATCCCCACCCTACTTCCGTCCTTAGACTTCTGTGCGATAAATATCAAAGCTCGAATGGCGTATTCACAGGTTTTAGAAAACATTTGCTATTTTTATAATACAAAGATAAAAATCTACTTTGAAATAAAAGACAATTTAGTATTTTATTTTAAATGATAATTATCATTCCCATTCCAAAAGTCTTCGCTCCCCTTCAATTTTTTTTGTCTCAGAAATATCCTGCGACATCTCAATTACGCCACGATAATTTTTTTCCGAATCACGGACTGCAAAATATCTAACATAAATCAGTTTATCTCGGTAATTAAACCAAAACGAAGCTTCATTTTGTTCACCTTTTCTGAAAGCTTCTAAAATTTTCAGTACCGTATCAACACTTTTCGGAGGATGGCAAAAACGAACTTCCCTTCCTATAATACCAGCACTTCTGGGAAAAACACGCTCTTCTCCACGGTTATAGAAAATTACACGATCGTTTTCATCTACATACGTTAGATCTAATGGCAAAGTTCTGAACAACAGATTTACCTGCTCTACCGTCATATATCCTTCATCAAAATGTGATGCATTTTCATCAAAAACAACCTCTGTTCTCAAAGTGGTATCTTCGGAGGGATGAACATATTGTACTTCATCAGGATATTTTGCAGGTGATTCATTCAGCATCCAGCCTATTTCGTTTTCACCTTCACGCATTTTTATCCATTCCTCATCTGAGAGAATATCCATCGCATTGGGGAACAGTACTCTTTTTTCAACTTCCATCAGGTTTTTCAGATTCTGACCCGCATATTCTATATTTTGTTTAGCAGAATCTAAATCTTTATCGTCAATATTTTTTCTGATTATTCTGAAAATATCCCGAATCGTATCATGAAAAGACCACATATTTCTTGAAGGCCCTGTCCAGCCCTTTTGTTCTAAAAAGGGAAACAACTGATTTTCTTTTCGCTCAAACCTTCTTTCTACAGTTGCTAAATGATTGAAAAGGTTATAAAATTTCTGAAACTCTTCGTTCGGATTTGTATTAATTAACTCTTCCAACAGAGTGATGATTAACTCCTCTTCAACCAAATAGGTATGAACGGGATGACCTGCTTTAAATTGTTCTTTGACCATTTTTAAATTTTAAATAAAATATTAATATCTTTTTATCTTTTAATTTTAAAGAAAAACCTTTGACTTTCCTTTTTTACTATTTAGATAATGACAAATTTAAGGTTTGAATTCCAAATAAAAGACTTTTTAGTATTTTATTATTCTGATAAATATCAGTTTACTTTAATGTTTTCCTCCGTTCAAAATTTTATAGATATGTAAAATTCCAGGGAAGATGGCATCCATAGATTCTTCCGCACCTTTTGTAGAGCCGGGAAGTGCAATAATCAACGTATCGCCAATCATTCCGGCAAGACTTCTGGAAAGCATAGAATAAGGAGTTCGCAATTGCCCGTAGCTTCTGATTGCTTCGGCAATTCCGGGAATTTCTCTGTCTAAAAGCGGACGAACTGCTTCTGGTGTAACGTCTCTTTTTGAAAGTCCGGTTCCGCCTGTAATCATTATTAGGTCAATCCCATTTTCAATATCAGACTTTATTTTATTTTGAATTTCTAAAACTTCATCAGGAATAATTACATAATCATTTGTCTTTACATTATTCTTTTCTAAAGATGAAATAATTGCTTTCCCTGCTTTATCTTCTTTTTTTCCTGCAAAAATACTGTCGGAACAAACAATTACAGAAGCATCGATACCTTCTCCCGAATCTTTGATATCAGATTTTCCGCCCTTTTTCTCAATGAGTCTGATATTTCTGATTTCAATGTTTTTATCGATTGGCTTCAGCATATCGTACATTGTAAGCGTTACAACGGATGCCGAGTGCATTGCCTCTACTTCCACACCCGTTTTATAAATCGTGTGAATCTCTGAAGTAATATAAATATCAAGATCTCTAATTTCAAACTGTATGGAAGTATATTCTATCGGAAGCGGATGACAATCAGGAATCATGTCACTTGTTTTTTTTGCTGCAAATAATCCTGCTGTTTTTGACATTTCAAAAACATTGCCTTTAGGAACTTTGTTGTTAACTATTGCATCAATTGTATCTTGTGAACTAACGCTCAGTACAGCTTCGGCTAAAGCTTTTCTGAGAGTACTATTTTTGTGAGTAATATTAACCATTTTATTTTTAATTATTTATTTTCTTTCCAAGTGTGAGTATTATCTTCCCATATTTCTTTCCCCCATAAAGGAACTTCTTTCTTGATCCTATCAACCATTTCATCGCAGGCACGAATGGCTTCCTTGCGATGTGGGGCTGAAGTGAAGACGAAAAGACATATTTCGCCAACTTTGATTTTGCCCAGAGAATGGTAAATATGTGCGCAAGTCAATTCATATTTTGTAATGATATCTTCGCGAATTTCTCCAGCTTTTTCTAAGGCCATTTCATGATATGTGGTGAAATCAATTGCTTCTACTTTTTTATCGTCAATTAAATCTTCACGGATCTGACCGAGAAAAATACTATGTCCTCCAATAGCAGTTTTTACTGTATGCTTAGTGATGCTTTCCGCAACAAAAGCAGGATTTATAGGGCCTTCGATAAAAATATTTTTTAATTTTTTCATTGTTGAATTGATTTTATCCCTGATTTAAGATGCTTTATTTCTTTATCAGGAAAGTGGCTTTTTAACAGTTTTAATGCTTTTTGGCTTCGAGCTCCTGAAGCACAGACAAAACAGATGGATGTGTAACAATTTAGTTTGTTCAGATTTTGTTCCAGTGAACTTAACGGAATTTCTAAAGTCTTTGCTAATGCAATTTTAGGTTGTTCATCGCTTTCCCTTACATCTATCAAAATACTGTTGTTTTGATTTAAAAACGATATCAATTCCTGATGTGATTTTATGCTATTATCAAAACTGTTACAAAATTCATTATAATTAAAGTTCAGAAATTCTTGAATCGTTTTCGGTCCTGATTTTTCCGTACTTTCCTTAAAATTGATTTTCATTGACTCATAATTCTTCGTGTTGAAAACCAATAATTGGTGAATCAGAGTTTCGGGAGAGTCAATCAATAATTTGATAACTTCATTTGCCTGAAAAGTACCGATAACCGCCGAATGCGCAGGCAAAACTCCGGCTTCATTACAGTTCGGAACTTCATTCTGATTGGGTGGAACCGGGAAAAGATCCCGATAATTGGTGATTTGATTTTCCTTTTCCACATTAAAAACCGAAACCTGACCTTCATTCTGAAAAATAGAGGCATAGACCAAAGGTTTTTTCATCAGATAGCAAGCGTCATTCAACAAATATCTTGTTGCAAAATTGTCTGTGCAATCTACCACTACATCAAAATTATGGATCATCGACAAAACATTTTTACCCGTTATCATTTCCTGAAATGCAATAATCTCAATTTCAGAATTAATTTTACTTAGATGTTCTACCGCGGTAATAACTTTGGGTAATCCTACATCTTGCTCTCTGTACAAAGACTGGCGATGAAGGTTTTCTAATTCTATTGTATCAAAATCTACTATACCTACTACCCCAACGCCCGTAGACACCAATATCTGGAGAACCGGGCATCCCAATCCACCTGCGCCGACCACCAATACAGATGAATGGGCGATTTTTTCCTGTGCAGAAACTCCGAAATCCGGTAATATAATCTGCCTGTTGTATCGATTTAAATTCATTATGTTTAAATTTTAACCACCTGAATATGGAGGCAATAAAGCTATTTCAGATACATTAGAGATTGCTTGAGTATTTTCTGCCTTAGTTCCGTTAACGGCGACCAAATAAGTCGTTTCTTTTAGTTTGGGGAATTCTTTTTCAAGCATCAATTTCAGTTCAGCAATGGATTTTATGTTTTCTAAAGAAAAATTATATTCATCCGTTGTAAAGATATCCGTGAGTTTTCCAAATATTTTAAGTTTCATTAATTTAAATTTTAAAAATGATATCGCAATGCAGTTATAAAAGATCTTCCTTCTTTAGGATAGCCATAAGACAAATAATAATCTCTGTCCAATAAATTTCTGACACCAAAATCAAAGTTGACTCCTTTCACAATGTTTACCGATAATTTAGCATTAACCAACGTAAATTCGGGTGCCTGATCTCCTGTACTTGTTGTGTATCTTTTTCCATAAAATTCCATATTTACATTAAGTGTAGAGCGTAATTTTGGTACTTCCAATTTAGTATAAGCCATTAATTTATGATTCGGAACGTCGGTAAATTTTTCGTTACTACCTTCCGTTTTATCTTTCATATCGATATAGCTGTAGTTAGCTCCTAAAGTCATATTTTTAATCGGCATATATCCGAACGCCAGTTCATAACCCTGGAAAACGGCTTTGCCGATATTCACATTTTGACTGACGGGGTTTCCGTTGTCTAAAGCGCCGACTGTTCTGGCAAAAATGGCATCTTTCACATTATTGATGAAACCTGAAACTTCATAGTTGAATTTGTTTCCCAACTTTGCAGAATAGGTGATATCATAAGCCCAGATGTATTCTGATTTCAAATCCGGATTGGGAACCTGACTTCCGAATCGGCTTGAATATCTTTCTTTCTGAGAGGCAAATCTTGATCTTTTGGAAGCTGAAAGTGTGATTAAATGATTCTTTACAGGTTCCACAATAATTCCTCCTTTGTAATCGAAAGCGTGATCTGAACCTTTTGGAAAATCATACAGTACATTTTTTTCTCCTGTTTCAAAGTGAGTTCCGTATTCCTGAGCCTTGATATTATTTCTTGAATTGTAAGAAGCTCCCACTACGGCTTTTATCAATGAATTAATTGTCACGACATCCTCCACACCAACATAAAAAGTATTATCCCTATAATTTTGCTCGGGTTCACCTTCTTTAAATTTTTGTCCGGTAGAGGTATTGGCTAAAATTTCCTCGTTATGTTCTTTATGAGAATCAAACTTATTATTAACAGAAAGTGTAATAACATTATTTTTAATCGCTTCGGTCGTTAAATTTATAATTCCACCTAATGAATAATCGTCATAGACGCTTGAAAATGAAGAATTTTTGTTGAGCAAAGTATACTGATCGTCATCATATTGCTTCATTTTATTGTAATAGGTATCATAATATCCGGTAAAATTTAAAAAGGTTTTATTGGCAACCAAAGTTCTTGTTTTCAAATACATGCTTCTCTTATAGTACGTTGGGTAATTTCTCCAGTTGCTGTTTCCTGCTTTCAATGCATTGGGAGCGATGTCTTTATCTGCATTTTGGGAAATGATGCTGAATGAATATTCGTCCGTTTTGTTTGGCGTATAACCGAATTTTGCACTGAGCCTGACATCCATAGATTCGGAATTCACTCTTTCTAATGAAGGCTGCAACGGTGTTCCGTCAAATTTTCTTGAAATCAGATAATTATCAACTTTCAATAAAGAAGCAGAACCCATGATATAATATTTATCTTGTCTTGTTCCGATGTTGAGTGCCGTAAAATAAGAATTCACTCCCGTTCCGTCTGCAAAACCAACGCCTGACTGCCCATCGATATCTAAAGCTTTTACAGGTTTTCTGGATACGATATTCACTGCTCCACCCATCGTATTGGGTCCATACTGTACTGAAACCAAACTTTTTTCTACAGAAATACTATGAATATCAAAAGTTGTAAATCTGCTTAAGTCAAAATTACCGTCATAAGGTGTATAAATAGGAATACCATCAAAAAAAACAGGTGTTCTGAGTGAATTGAACCCTCTTACTAAAATACTTCCTTCATTTCTTGCACCCATTTGTGTGATGCTAACTCCGGGCAAAAGATTGACCGCATCTACGACGTTCGTTTTATTAAAATCCTGAATTAATTGTACATCCACCTTGTGAATAGGACCTTCATTTTTATCTTTTCCAAAGATATTCACTTCCTGAATTTCATAATAATTCTTTAAGGAATCTACCTTTGGTTGTTCTTGTGCTAACATATTTACTGAAAGCAGAATTGCTCCTGCCACTACATAGTTCTTTTTCATTTTTATAAATTTTTATTGATTATAATTTCTGCAGCACGGAAGTTTTCCGGCGTATTTATATTTAAAAGTTGAGTTTCAAAACCATCATCATAATCAATATAATGAGCGTTTTGTTGCTGAAGGAAGCTGGTCATTCTGAGATTTTCATTTTTAATTGTTTCTTCTAGAGTACCGAGTACCGCCAGAGGATAAATACCCAAAACCGGATATATTTTTTCGCCATGACGCACCACATTAATTTTATTTTCAACCTTTTTTTGAAGAAAATCTTGAATTAAACCTGAAGAAACGAAGGGCATATCGCAACTGCAGACAAAAATATCTTCCCGGCAGAATTCTAAGGCGGAGTGAATACCCCCCATCGGACCTTTTTGTATTGTAATATCTGTAATAATACCCTTCGAATTTGGATAATCTGTATGATTTCCTGATATAAAAACCTCTTCAAAAACAGAAGATAAATTATCAATAACATGCTGTATTACATATTTTTCACCCAACACCATCGAGGCCTTGTCTTGTCCCATTCTCGAGCTTTTGCCTCCTGCTAAAATGACTGCTTTCATTTTGATTTTAGATTTCATCCTGAGAAAATTTGATAAAACATTCTTCTGCTGTTTTGAACTTTTCCACTATCAGTTTCCCATAATCTGTAAGTGAACTTTTCCCACCTGTTTTTCCGCCCACTTCCTTAATGACGATTTCTTTGGAAGAATTGGAATTAATATCTTTTACAATTCCCCACGCTTTTCGGTAAGGAATTTTTAAAACTTTTGCCGCTTCTGTGATAGAACCCAAATCATTGATTTGCTGTAAAAGCCGGGCTCTTCCAATTCCAATCTTTAATCCGGATTCGGTTTCAATCCATATTCTGCCTTTGATTTTCAGACTTTCCATATTGTAACTTTCTCTCCTATATTAATTTCAGTTGCATTTTCAGGAAACTCTACCAGACAATTGGTCTGTGCAACAGAATCCATTTTATAAGATTCTTGTGCGTTGAGAATTTGCACACGACCTTTAGAATAGAAGGCTTTCAAAAACTGCGTCTGGTCTTTGCTTTTTTTCTTTGCAAAAGATTCTGAAATGGCAAAATCTTGTTCTTCATTAAAATCTTTCCGCCCGAAACAACCTAGTAAAAAGGGTTTTACATATTGATGATAGCAGGAAAAAACAGAAGCCGGGTTACCGGGCAATGCAAAAACAATTTTCTTGTTTAACTTACCGAAATACAGAGGTTTTCCTGGCTTTTGCTTGATTTTATAGAATAATTCTGAAACGCCTGATTTTTCTAAAGCAGGTTTCACATAATCATAATCTCCTACAGAAATTCCCCCTGTAATTAGTAAAACATCCACCATTTCAAAACCATTTTTTATGGCAGAAAAAGTAGCTTCTTCCGTATCTTCGACATGATTGATGAATGACAACTGATGATTAATTTCAGCCAAAGCTGATTGAAGCGTGTACGTATTAGAATTGTAGATTTCCCCATCCAGAAGAGGTTTCCCTATTTCCACCAATTCATCTCCTGTATAGAGTAGTCCTATTTTTAATTTTCTGTAAACATCAATTCTGTCAATTCCAAATCCTGCTAAAAAACCTATAACCGCGTGATTGACAAATGTATTTTCATCTATTATTTTTGTTCCTACTTGAGTTTGAGAACCTTTCAAACGGATGTTTTCTCCTTTTAAAATTTCATTACAATTAAATTGAATTTGGTCTTCAATCCTTATCGTTTTTTCCTGCATAATTACGGTATCAACACCTTCAGGAATTTTTGCACCTGTGAAAATACGTACAGCCTCTCCCCGAGCAAGCTCAAAACTATTTTTTGATACTCCGGCAGGAATGATATGTTTAACTTTTAATTCTGAAAAATCTGCTAAATCTTCAAATCGAAATCCGTAACCATCCATCGCAGAGTTATCAAAAGAAGGAACATCTAAAGTTGCCAAAATAGGTTCTGAGGTATAAAAACCTTGAGCTTCTAATAGTGAAACTGTTATTTTCTCTGTACGATAAATTTGTGTTTCGATTATTCTTTTAGCATCGGAAACAGGGATGAAATATTTCATTTTGCAGATGTTTTTGAAAGTTTAAAAATTGAAGGTATAAAATTGTTTCTTATTAATCTCTCCTATTTCACTCGGTTTACTTCAATGTTTTTCAGCCACTTTACGTGTCGTGGGCCGGTTTTGGTATCGTTAAGACTTACCACAATCATTTCTCCTTTTTCTTTAAGAGGCTGACCGTTTTGTTCAAATAATACGTACACCTTTTCACCTGTCGGACTATTGAATAACTCTGCCCAGGAAAATGTCGCTTTGTAATCATCCGATGCTCTTGCAACAATGTAAAAATTTCGGTCTTTATGCTCCTGTTGTGCGATTTTTGCTTTCTCTAAAATATCTGTCAGAAGAACTCCTTTTGTTGTTTTAATGTCGTCTTTCGTAATCCCAGATTGACAAACGATTTTCATGTCATTCAGTTCTTTCACATTCATTTTTTTTAAAGAATCGACTGTTAATGTCAATTGATTTACAACATCTCCAGTCACTTTTACTTCTTTTGAAATGTATTTTAAGTCATCTTTTTCGTCGTGTTTGTGATTTTCTTTTTCAGAACTATTTTGTGAGGTTCGTGGTTGATTTTCGGTTACAACAGTTTCAGATTTTTTGCATTGCAGTGTTGTGATTGCAATCATCGCAACAGCGATTAGCTTTGTTAATTTTTTCATTGGTAATTGTTTAAAGATTTTATTTCTGAAAAGCATTATGCTTTTTGAAGTTTGTATTGGCTTATAGATTAATTATCCGGTAAGAACTTTATTTTTTAATCAGTTTTAGTGTAATTAAATTATCAATTCTAATAATGTATGCTCCGGTCGGTTGATTAGAAATATCAATTGAATAAGATTTTCCAGATATATTTTTAACTTTTTGTATAAGTTTTCCTGTTAATGAGTAAACTTCTAAGCTGCTGTTATTAAAAAGATGATTAATCGTAAAGTAACCGTTTGAAGGATTTGGAGCCACAGTTGAATCTTTTTTCAAGCTTGTTTCTGACGTTGACAATGAACCATTTCTTTCTAATTTGATGAGTAGGACATCGTTATTTCCGTGGTGTGTTCCTGCGGAAATATTCGTCGACTTTGAACCTAAAGCAATTACAAAACCTCCATCTTCTGTTTCCGTTAAACTTCTCCCCCAGTCATAACCCATTCCTCCCAGTGATTTTTGCCATTCAATGGTTCCTGTTTCATTCAGCTTTGCAATCCAACAATCAAATCCACCATTATTTCCGCTTACATTTCCGTTATTTGAGTTAGAATAACCTGCAACGATGTATCCTCCATCTAAAGTAGGTTGTGAAAAACGCCCATAATCGGAATTTGTTCCACCCAAAGATTTTTGCCAGATCAAATCTCCTGTATTACTTACTTTAACAATCCAATAATCAAATTGTCCGTGATTACCCGTAACATCACCATTATTCGGTGTATTTGATCTTCCTGATGCGATATAACCACCATCTAATGTCTGATGTATTGCATAGGGCTGATCCATACCTATACCCCCATAAGTTTTTTGCCATTCTATATTTCCAGCTGAATTAAGCTTGATAAACCAATAATCAAAATCACCATGATTAGAAGTCAAATCACCATTGTTTGAGGTAGTTGTAGCTGCTACGATATATCCTCCATCTGAAGTATTTTGAATATATTCTGCTCCTTCATATGCCGTTCCTCCGTAATTTTTCTGCCATTCTAAAGTTCCGTCTGAAGAACTTTTAAAAACCCATGCATCATAACTTCCTTTATTTTGAGTTAAATCTCCATTGTTAGAATTCGAGTCCCCTGCAACAATGTACCCTCCATCTCCAGTAAGTTCAATAAAATTGGCGGAATCGCTATTGGATCCTCCATACGTTTTTTGCCAGACCAAATCTCCATTTTGATTCAACTTTACAATCCAGGCATCTGTCCCTCCGTGATTTCCTGTGACATCTCCGTCATTTGAATTTGTTTCACCGGCAATAATGTATCCTCCATCAGCCGTTTGTCTGATTGAATGTGCTTCTTCGTCCTGACTTCCTCCGAGTGATCTTTGCCACTGTATAGCTCCTAAGGGATTGCTCTTTACAGCCCAAAAATCTTTTTTCCCATTATTGGATGTTAAATCACCGTTATTAGAATCAGAATCTCCTATAAATATATACCCTCCATCCGAAGTCTGCCTAATACTGATTACGTCATCATCTTTCGTTCCGCCATAAAATTTCTGCCACTCAATTGCTGGTGTTTGGCCATAAGCCAGCCCCGCTATAGCCAGAGCGCATAGCATTAATTGTTTCATATAATAAAATTTTTTGTTAGTTTATAGTAAAACCTGCCGTTATGTTTTTTTTATCCTATCGGTGGCCAAATAAAAATCAACCTCCTATTTTTATCATACTTCTATTGACAATTTCATTGTTCTGTATATTTTCCATTTTAGAAAACTGTCCACCCTTTTCCTTGTGTTTTTTGAGGATTCCGAATTGAATGAGTTGTTTTAGATCTTCATTATTTCTTAAAGATTTCAGCAAATCAAATTCATCAGCTCCGAAAAGACAGTTTTTCATTTTCCCGTCAGATGTGATACGAATTCGGTTACAACCTGCGCAAAATGAGTTGCTCATTGTAGAAATCAATCCGAAAACCCCTTTGCTTTCTGAGTTGATCCTATATTTTCTGGAAGTATCATTTTTATGGTCTTTTACTTTTTCATAAGTGAAGTGTTTGGAAACTAAACTCAGCATTTCCGAAATCGGAATCACTTTATTTTTCTCCCAGGAATTTCCGGTAAAAGGCATAAATTCTATAAACCTCAACTCTATCGGATAATGATGCGAAAGTGCGATGAATTCTGGAATTTCGTCTTCATTGAAACCTCGCATCATGACAACATTCAATTTTACATTAAATCCTCTTTTAATACTTTCTTTGATATTGTCCCAAACCGTTTGAAACAAATCTCTTTTCGTGATGTATTTGAATTTTTCGCGGTCGAGAGAATCGATACTGATGTTAAGATTTTTCACGCCACATTCTTCAAATAAATCAAAATATTTGTGAAGCAAAACGCCATTTGTGGTGATTCCAATCCTTGCATTTAAGGTAGACATCTGGCGAATAATTGTTTCAAGATCACTTCTTACCAAAGGTTCGCCACCCGTAATTCTGATTTTATTGATATTGAATTTTTGAACGAAAACTCTAGCAAGCTCATAAATTTCCTGACTATTCATCAACTCAATTGAAGGCGTACTTTTGAACGGCTCATCGGGCATACAATACAGGCAACGAAAATTACAGCTGTCAGTAATCGAAAGCCGGAGATAATCATGTTTTCTCCCGAAAGAATCGAGTAAATCAGTAGGATTTGTCATCGTTTTCTGTTTTTGAATTTTTGATTTGCCCTGTCGGAATATCGGGTACATATCTCAGAAAGAAAATTGTACACATAAAAATAACCACTGAGCCAATTGCCGAATACCAAGCAAAATCAATATGCTCTTTGTCTAACGCTTTATTGATAGTTCCAAACAAAAGCCACATCTGTAAACTGACCAGCAAAATGTAAATACTAATGATGGCAACCAACATTTCGTTGACGCGGAAGGTTACTTTTTTTATAGGTTTCTTTCGTACAGACATTTCTTTTCAGTTTTAATAATTTTATTTCAATTACGATGGGCTTTAGGCCAAACTTATTTTTTGTCTAAAACCAGTGTTTATTATAGTCTTCAAAAACGGGTAAAAGTCCGTTTACATCGATTTTTACTTGATTTCTCTGTAATTTTCAACAGTGAATTGTTGCAACCCGGCTTGAGCGGAAATCCTTTTTTTGCGTTGGAAAAAGCCTTGGCAAAAAGATTGGGAGCGGAAGACGGAATAGTTGCCCAAATAATTATCGTTCTAACCGTGACCGTGAGTTTCTTTAGTTTCTTTAGCGAAATCTGTCACGTAAATTTTATCTTCTTTTATCACAACCGTTAATTGTGGAAGCGGTCTTGGCGGCGGACCTTGAATCACAGAACCATCGTCTGGATTGAAAAAACCGTGGTGACAAGGACATTCTATTATTTTTTCTTGATGATTGTACAAAACAGAACACGATAAATGAGTACATTTCTGCTCAAAAACTTTCCATTTATCTTCTGCGAGACGAATGAGCATATAGGGAACCCTATGATTCTCATTGATGTAGAAAGTTCGCATTCCTCCGACTTCCAAATCAGTGGTTAATCCTACAAAATATTCACCAATAGTTTCTTCTTTTCTAAAATGATTAAACACCGGAACCGCCACGTTCGCCAATGCTAAAGTACCTGAAAAAAAGGTGATTAGTTTAATAAATTCTTTGCGAGACACATAGGCTGCTTCTCGTTTTTTTATAGGAAAATCAGCTTTCCAGGCGGGGATTTTTTTATTATCTTCTGACATTGTTGTAGGTTTAAAAAACTTTTAATTCTTCGCTGCCTTTTGGCATCATAATATTCACTTTGGTATTCACTATTTCTTTTCCAAAAATAAAACGGTTGACCGGAGTACTGTTTGGCCTTTTTTTCGCAACATTATCTCTTGTATCGAAAGTTAACGCGCCACTCGGACAAACGGTTGCACACATTGGTTTCAGTCCCACACTTGTTCTGTCGTAACACATATTGCATTTCATCATCAACATCGCACTTTCATCAGGAATTTGCGGAACTCCGAACGGGCATCCAATCACGCAATTCGCACAACCGATGCATTTTGAAGTATCTGCAGTGTGCACGATTCCGTACTCGTCTTTTGTAATTGCGTCTGCCGGACAAACATTGGCGCAAATAGGATCTTCGCAGTGCATACAGACCTGAACCGTGGTTTGAATTGTTTCTGCTCTGTCTACATAATGAATATGAATCATCGAGGTTTCTCCATTAGTTTCACATTCTGCACACGCCATCTCACATGAGTGACAGCCGATACATCGTTGCATATCCACAAAAAACTCCATGTCATTAAATTTTTCAAATTGTTCCGCCATAATTTTTTAAAATTTAATATTGAATATCTCTACTTTGGTTGGCAAACTCTTCTGAATGTTCGCCTTTTTTTCTTCCGGTTTTTTCAACTTTACAAGCGCAAACTTTAAATTCAGGAATTTTTGAAACCGGATCTAAAGCATCAATGGTTAATTGATTTGCTGAGTTTACACCACCCCAATGATAAGGAATGAAAACAGTATCTTGTCTAATGGTCTCCACGACGTTTGCAGGAAATAATGCACTTCCGCGTCTTGTAGAAACTTTAATTAAATCATTTTCTTCGATACCGTATTTTGCTGCCAATTTTGGATGAATTTCCAATAAAGGTTCAGGATAAAGGTCAACCAACTTCCCGATTCTTCTTGTTTGAGAACCGCTTAAATACTGACTTACCACTCTTCCTGTTGTCAACACAATCGGATATTCTTCGTCCGGCTCTTCGGTTGGTTTTTTGTAAGGAGTCGGGTTGAAATGTGCCTTTTTATCATTGGTATTGAAAACCTTATCTTCCCAAAGCCTTGGTGTTCCGGGGTGATTTTCGGTTGGACAAGGCCAGAAAATCCCGAGATTTTTTTCTACTCTTTCGTAGGTAATGCCGTAATAATCTGCGGCGCTTCCTCTGGATGCAACTCTTAATTCATTAAAAGTTTCTTCACTGTTTTTATAATTGAATTTATCGCCTTCACCTAATCTTCTGGCTAATTCCATTAAGATCTCGCTATCCCGTTTTGCTTTTCCGGGTGGGTCTACAACTGCTCTGATTCTGATAACACGACCTTCCGCAGAAGTTGTAGTTCCTTCTTCCTCTTCCTGTAAAGAACCTGCGAGAATAATGTTGGCGTGACGTAAAGTTTCGGACAAAAAGAAATCAATTCCGGCATAAAATTCCAGTTTTTCTAAGGCTGCACGAACGTTGCTATTATTTGGTAATGAAACTAAGGGATTGAAACAAATCGACAACAAACCTTTGATTTCGCCTCGGTTGATTGCTTCGATAATTTCGTAAGCACTTAAACCCTTTCCTGGCATATCTTCTTCTTTGATTCCCCAGACATTGGCCACAAATTTTCGGTGTTCAGGATTTTCGATATCTCTGTTTCCGGGAAGTTGGTCGCATTTGTGTCCGTGTTCTCGTCCACCTTGTCCGTTTCCTTGTCCGGTAATTGTTCCGTAACCACAATAAGGCTTTCCTATTCTTCCGGTTGCTAACACCAAATTAATACAGCTTGAAACATTCTGAACACCCTTAGAATGATGTTCTATTCCACGAGCATGCATCAGGAAACTGGTTTTTGCTTTCCCCCACATTTCTGCCGCTTTAAAAATCAATTCTTTCGGAATTCCGGTTACTTCTTCGCCCCATTCCAGAGTACACTCTTGTACAGCTTCCGCAGTTTCTTCAAATCCTGAAGTATAATTATTAATGAAATCGTTATCCAGCCAATTGTTATCAATTAAAACTTTCAACATTGTATTCGTTAAAGCAGAATCTGTTCCCGGTCTTAACGGCAAATGAATATCGGCAGTTCTCGCAATTGGGATCTGACGCGGATCAATGACAATGAGTTTGGCTCCATTGTCTCTTGCTTCCCAAATTTTATGTGTTAAGACAGGAAAACATTCGCTCACATTAGCTCCGGTAATGATGATGACTTCGGCATGCGCCAAGTCTGCCCAACTGTTGGATGATCGATCCATCCCGAATGCTTTTTTATTTCCCGCACCTGCACTTACCATACAAAGACGACCGTTATAATCGAGATTTGCGGTTTTCAGGGCAACTCTGGCAAATTTCCCGACCATATAACTTTTCTCATTCGTAAGAGAAACACCGGACAACATTGCGAAAGAATTTTTACCATATTTTTCCTGAATTCTTCTGATTTCTTTGATGACAACATCATATGCTTCGTCCCACTCAATCGGAACAAAACCTTTACCTTCTACCCTTTTGTATGGTGAAAGTAAACGATCCGGATGGTTATCCTGCATATATCGTTGCACACCTTTTGGGCACAGTCTTCCTTCATTAAAAGGGAAATCATTCCATGGTTCGAAACCTACAACTTTTTTGTCTTTCACTTTTAATTGAATTCCACATTGTAAACCACAAAAACAGCAGTGTGTTTTCACCAAAGCATCGGGATTTTGAGGATTTGATCTCACTGTTCCCTTGTTTGGGTAATGCTTGTGGGGTCCGAATACATTAATGATTTCGTCGGCTGTTACGGGTAATTTTGCCATTTCTATTTTATTTTAACCAAAATAAGTTCCTGATTCTTGTCTTGCTTTAAGATGCGCTTTTGCAAGCATTGCTCTTTTTCCTTCGGGGCTGTAATCTAGATAACTTTTTCCTTCTTCATTTTCTAGATTGAAACCTATTTCTTGGGTGATTTCTTTTAAATCTTCTATGTGCATTGAAGTAGTATATTCATCTCCTGTATGCGGACAAATCTGCATTCCGCGACGTCTTCCTTCTATTTTATAGATGTTTGCACCCACTTGTGCAGGTCTTTGAAAAATGTGAAAGAATTTTCCGAAAGGAATCCACATCAGAAACATCGCAACAGTAATTGCGTGAATAATTGCCATAAACTGGCTCATTTTACCTTCGAGATAAGTATAATCAAACCAAATTCCTAATCCTGTAACTGAAACTGCAACGAGTAAAATCAACGGAAGCCAATCTCTTTCAAACCATTGTGTTGCTATTAAACCTTCATCAATAAATCTTCTATGCATCATTATCAAACAACCTACGATAACCATAATCGCAGTCCAGACCAAAATGTGGAAAAAAAAAACTGCAATAAAGGTATCTAATGGAAAAGTCATCACCGTTACTCCCATCATATGTGTTTCGTAGATATCAATAGTTCCAGGTTTAAGCGTAAAGTGCAGCCAACCAAATGTAAGCCCGAAAGTAACTCCAAAAGAAATTAAACATCCGGTAGCTAAAAGAAAATGTCCAAGCCAGCGCATCCTTCCTCTCGGTACAATAAATTTTTGGAATAAAATATTACGAACAGAAAGCCGAATGACCTCTTTCATATACACCGGATAATCTTTGCTAAAAATGAATTCCCAGGTACGTTTCCAATATTTCTGTGTCGCAGGACGCTGCTTCCAAACAGAATGGTGATAAACCACACCAAACGTCATACTGATAGTTCCGAAGAAATAAATAATTAGCGCAGCATCGAAATTTTGCAAATTGACCGAACCTAATATGGTAATTGCAATTACTACAAACGTTGCTATTATTGCATTGATAAATGCTTTTTTGTTGATGTTAGTAAAAATGCTGAACATAGCTAAGAATTTTAAGTAAAACCTTATTAATAATCGATGACGACTTATTTTTTCTTTAACAAAGATACAGTAATACATCCTTAAATAAGATAAAAACATCTTATTTAAAATTATTCTAAAGCAATAAGTTTTAAATAATACAAATCATTAATTTGATAATCAAATAATTACAAATAACATGATTTACATCATATTGAAAGAATTAAAGATTTTTTTTTAAAATCAAATTAGAACTGAAGATACATTCACATTATATCAACTACTGAAGTGTTGATATTTTTGACGATTTTTTAAAATTTTGAATGAAGAGATGATACAACATTGGATCAATAAAGAATATCTTGATCCTCCAAAAATACATTTCAACGCATTTGAGAAAAAAATTGAATTCGAAGACGGCCGTCATCGAGCTAAAACTTCTTACTTTTTAGGGTTTCAAATAATGCCTGTTGCTATACACGTAGAAGATTTTGAAGCTGTCAGAGGTTTAATTAAAATAAACAACAATGCTTACCTACAAAATTAAATTGGTAAATCAGGTCATAAATTGATACAACGATTAGCAACAATTTAAGCGTTAAATTATTCTTCAATTTTCTTTCCTAATCTGGCAATTGAACACCTCCTTTACCAGCAGGATGCATATGTCCTCTACTGACTTCAATTATCGTTTCCAGATCTTTCCAACTTCTGGTTCGAATAGCACAGAATATTTTGATCTCCTTATCAGGATAAACTTTTTTAAGTTCTAATGCTGAAGCCATAGATGTCCTGCCTAATGTCAGAATATCATCAACCACAATAATGGTTGGTTCAGTGATTAGTATTGGAGTTACTTCTAAACTTTCCTGATGTGCTTGCACCGTATTTCTGGTATCGGCATGAAATTGTCCACTTGATTTGGGTATTGCATACTTGCGTTTTAGACAATTTGCCACGCTCTCCCCTAATCCATTACTAACAAGCGTTTCACAAATGATCCTGGCAGGAAAAACAGCTCCCTCTACTAAGGGTGTACTTCTTGGTACCGGAACTAAAGCTGAGTTTGAAAAATATTCCGATAGATCGGCTTCTTTTATTCTCTGGCTTAATCTGGTACTGAAGCTTACATCTCCGTTTTTACAGGAACCGGCAACCGTCCTTGAAGAAATTTCTATCTCAGACTTACCTCTTGGAGAATAGGCCAAAAAAGTAAGAAACTCAAAAGGCATATTCTTTTTTTGTGGTTAAAAAAGGAATGCTCTCAATTAAAAATTCAAAGTTGTCATTGGTCAATACCTGTGCACCATAACTTAGCATTTCTTCTGCCCATGAGATTTTATCGTTAAGGACATTCTCCATTATGAACAACTGTCTTCCTAATCTTAATGCCTCCCAACCCTGATGTTTTGTTCCGCTTTTTTCACTGGCCTCAATGATGATGGTTGCATCGCTGATTAGAGCCATTGTTCGGTTTCTGATAGGGAAACTTTTTGGTGTTACTGGATAGTTTTCCGGAAACTGCGAGATCAGCAGGTGATTTTCAGCAATAAGATCCTGAAGGTCTTTATTTTCAGCAGGGAAATATTTATTAATTGGTGTTCCGATAACACCGATAGTATGACCATCAAATTCAATGGCAGTTTTGTGTGCGATCGAATCGACACCTTCAGCTAAACCGCTAACGACAGTGATATCATTTTGCACCAACAGCTTTGCGATTTTCCTTGCTCTTCTTATACCTAGTTCAGAAACCTTCCTGGAACCAACGACCGCTACCCTTCTTCCATTTTCCAATAACGAAAAATCCCCTTTGTAAAATAACTCTTTGGGACTGTTTTTCTTCTCAACGGTGGTCAGCTTATCGTAATATTCGTTAAAAGCACTGATCTGCATAGGAACTCAAGATTTAAATGAATAATGTAAATATAGTTTTTTTACCCTATAAATACAAATTGAAAAATATTATCGATCACGTAAAGTAGTACTACAATAATTTAAAGAGAAGTCATATTTCTCATAATAAACCGGTAAAAAGGCAGCTAAGGTATATCGGTCATCCATTTCTTCACCCAGCCAAAAGACTACGGCATAAACGGTTTCCTCCCTGAAGGTATCCTCCAATTATTCCGTTTCCTTTTGGCTTTCCCCTTTGCCAGCTAAGATTATCTGCTTTCTTTTTTCCGGTTTTTCTTTTGAAAAATATTCAGCGAAGCCTGAAAGGCTTTTAGGGGATGGGTCGGAGAAGAGATTGAGAAAAAATCAAAATGTACAATCTTAAAAACCTACGATTATGAACATTATCGGAAGACTGACAAGGGATGCGGAAGTGCGCAACTTGCCAAATGAAAAAAAGGTAGTTAATTTTTCAATTGCTACAAACGACAGCTATCGCAGCAAACAAGGCGAACGAATCGAACAGACCACCTATTTTGAATGCGCCTATTGGATCTCTCCAAAAGTTGCAGACTTTTTAACAAATGGCACTTTGGTAGAATTAAGCGGAAGAGCCTACACCTCTGCATGGTTGGGAAAAGACGGAGAACCTCATGCAGGATTGAATTTCCACACCTCACAGATCAAGGTTCACAGCAGTAATAAGCGAACTGAAAATAAGTATACTGAGCCTAATAAAACAGCTAAGATGGAAATTTCTAATTCCAGATCCAACGACAGATCCAAGGATGACGACCATCCATTTTAAAACTACCAAACAAAATTCTCTAACAATCAAAATATCAAAATCATGGCACATAATTTAAATTTCAACAACAGAACAGGAAAATATTCATTTTTCAGCGTAAAGGAAAAAGCATGGCACAACTTGGGGCAGGTCGTAGAGGAATACCCGACAAGTGAAGAAGCCATCAAATTTGCAGGACTTGACTACGAGGTCGAAAAGTCACCCCTATTTACAAAAGGTGCAGGAATTATCGAAAGTACCGACGGAATAGAAGTAATCGATTCAGAATTGGAAGTCCTGAACTATTTTGCCAATATCCGAACGGATAACAACACCGTTTTAGGTGTCGTGGGAAAAGATTACCATATCGTACAAAACCGTGAAGCCTTTTCATTTTTTGATTCAATTGTAGGTGGTGGAAAAGGCATCTTGTACGAGACTGCAGGAGCTTTGGGAAATGGAGAACGCATTTTCATTACCGCCAAATTACCCGATTATATCCGTGTTGGCAACGGTGACGATATTACAGAAAAATACATTTTCCTTACTACCTCCCACGATGGGAGCGGAAGCATCACCGCCGCATTTACCCCTGTTCGCATTGTCTGTCAAAATACTTTAAATGCCTCTCTCAAAAATATGAGCAATGTTCTGCGAATTAGACATACTGCAGGCGCAAAACAGCGTTTGGAAGATGCCCACAAAGTGATGGGATTAGCGAATACATTGAGTACTGAATTGGAAAACACCTTTAACCATTGGGCAAAAATAACTGTCGGTGATGATGAAATGAAGAAATTAATTCAGTTGGCACTTTGTCCCAATAAAGAAACTTTACATCATCTGCAAAAAGGAAATTTTGACGATGTGTCAACCGTATTTAAAAATACCGTTGATAATGCTTTTGCCTATGCGGTGATGAGCGACACCCAACAAATGGAAACAACAAAAGGGACGTTGTTCGGAGCATATAACGCAGTGACAGGATATTATCAGAATGTCAAAACATACAAAGATGATGAAGCGAAATTACAGTCCATCGTTTTGGGTGGCACTGCACAACTGAAATCTCAAAAAGCTTTTGAGTTGTGTGAAAATTTTGCCCGATCTGGCGCAGAAACTCTGATCATGAATTAACTCTTTCTTAAAAACTATGTACGGGAAATTTAAGTCTCTGCCGTACGAGAGCAATACCTATGAAATATAATATTGTCAACGAGATAAAATTAAGCTATTCAAGAAAAGGAAATTCTGAAAAAGTAGTCGGTAGTTCAAGGGATGCCGTTGATGTATTCCGTCAGCATTTCGACCATGATGAAATGGATTATAGAGAGTCTTTTTTTGCTTTGTATCTCAATCAGGCTCACAAAGTTTTAGGAATCAGGAAAATTTCTGAATCGGGAATTTCTTCTACGGTGGTCGATGTTCGTATCATCTTGCAGGCGGCACTGCTTTGTAACGCATCAGCTGTGATACTCGCACACAATCATCCATCCGGAAATTTGAAACCTTCTGCCGAAGATCTGAAAATTACGCAGAGCATTAAAAGCGCATCAGAATTTTTAAACCTTAAATTACTGGATCATTTCATTCTGACATCAACCGATCATTTATCATTTGCCGACGAAGGTCATTTATAAATGAATTCATATTAATAGCAAAATACACGGCAATATTTTTATTGTCGTGTATTTTCAAAATTGGGCGAAAAGACAATTCCTTCCGGTGGTCGGAAACGTCTTTTCGCAAAAAGTAGGGATACAACTCTTATGTTATGCCTCACAAAACCTCCCTGCTTCATAAAAGTTGTGAGCCTGTGTAGATTTAATGTTTTATTAAATGATCAATCTATTTAGTAACTGTTAACACATTTTCCTGGTACTAAAAAATTTGACGAAACATTTGCTAAGTGATATAATTCCTGATCATAAAAGCTTCGTCAACACTCCAAGACAATGATTTTACTTGAAGATTAAAATCCTCTAACATTCTTAAGAAGGTCGTGAGGATAGCCTAAAGAAATTGCACTTAGCCTATTCAATTTTTGTATATGATCATCAGACAATTTTATAGTGGTTGACTTTAAAGCATCATTAAAATGATCAATACTACGAGCTCCGATCAAAGGGAAACCACCCTTTGATAATACCCATGCTAAAGCCACTTGTCCTGGTGTAACTTCCAGTTCTGCTGCAATTACAAAAAGTTCGTTAATAATTTTTTCTACAGTTTCATTTTCCTGATAATCTTCATTCGAATTGCGATTTATTCTGCCTGTCTCTCCTTTTCTGTATTTACCTGTAAGCTGTCCTCCTGCTAAGGGAGAGTACATCATTGTGCCGAGACCAAAATGTTTTGCCATCGCAATAAACTCTCTATCTGCAGTGCGTTGTAGCAAATTATATTCAATTTGTATGGCGGATAATTTTATAGAAGATGCAATCGCAGAAGCTTTCCAGGCTGGAAAATTTGTCAGTCCTGTATATAAAACTTTCCCACTGCTTACAAGATCTTCCAGACCTCTTGTGATTTCATCAATCGGTGTGATGCCATCATCGTAATGTGGCATATAAATATCAATATAATCGGTTTTCAATCTTTTGAGACTGGATTCTATCCCCTGTCTCATTCCCTTGCGATGATTGCCAAAGTTACTGATAGAAGCATTGGCCTCACTGCTTCGCGTATATTTTGTACAAATAATAAAGTTGCTGCGTTGATCCTTTATAAATTCTCCTATGATCTCTTCTGATTGACCCAATTGATAAGCATCGGATGTGTCTATAAAATTACCTCCAGCATCTGCATATGCAGTTAATATTTCTTTAGCATTTTCTGGCTCGGTTCCATACCCGCTTCTTGTTCCAAAACTGGCAGCGCCCAAGATAATTTCGCTTGCATACAATCCCGTTTTTGTTCCAAATAAATTATATTTCATATTGTTAATTATTACTGTACAAAATTAAATGCAGCAGATATAACATACAAGTACGGCTGAATTTACCCATATCAGAATTATTTTTTTATTACCTACATTTGAATCATATTAATAGATAATGTACAAGAAGAAATTACCGGTTTCACTGGATTGCGGACTGCACCTTTTTATGGAGATCATCAATGGAAAATGGAAGATCAGTCTGATATGGTGTGTTTATTCTGGTATAAAACGTCCTGGCGAACTGCAGCGTAAGATGCCGAAAGCATCCAGACGGGTTTTAGACACACAATTAAAACAGTTGATGGATCACGGAATTCTTACTAAAATAACCTATAATCAACGTCCTCTAAAAGTTGAATATGAATTGACCGAATTGGGAAAATCATTAATTCCAACAATTAAATCTACTGCTCAATGGGGTGAGGATCACCGTGAAGAACTGGAGAAATTAATTGATAGCAACCCATAATTATTAATTGATCTCTTGAAAAAGAGCAATTAATCGACACTAGAATTTTAATATTAAGTTAGTCTCCTCATCAAAAAACGGCCTGGTGTAAGACCAAGCCGCTGGAAGTCAATGAAAAATTTTAAGATTCATTGTCAAATTCAAAATCTACCCTTCTTTCATTTCCAAAACTATCTTTGATCCAAATACTGAACTGATGGGATTCGGAAGCTTTAGATGTATAGTAAAGTCTGAATTGTTTTTGCTTCAATGGATACTCGTCATTCGGTAGATATGGTGGGTCGCTGTAATATTGAAGTTGACCAGCTCCTTCATATTGAAAATACCTAACACTGTACATTGTTCCATTAAAGTTCGAAGAAGTCAATAGTGAAATGCGAATTTCTACCGTTTCATTCTCAGCTATTTTACCAGGAACAGGCATTATTTGGGCTTCAAAAGGAAAGTCCTGTTGAATTTCCAGATCGTTGTCCTGACAGGAATTAAAAACAAAACTAATTAAGAAAATTGCCATTGAATACTTATATAGTTGCAAGATCTTTTTGTTGATTACATTTTTCATTTTACAAGCTTTTTTAAAAATTAAATCGCATTCCGAAACCAAACAAAGCGTGAAACTCACCGAGCTGACTGTTCTGCAAATAGCGCAGCTGCCCATTGACCAAAAAAACACAGTGGTCTGTCAGATAACTTTCGATAGACAGTTTTCCATTTGCACCATAGATGAAATTCTCGGTTGCATTAATAATAGAGCCATCATACATCATTTCAGTTCCCCTATTGATCTGCTCATAACCTACAAGCCCTCCTAAACCCAGATTGATGTTGACATTCCGCATCAGATCTCCCCACACATAGAGACTGTAACCCCCATTGAAAAGGAAAGTATCAATCGGGATATCGTAATGGGCATACTCGTAATACTTTCTGCTGTATTCGGCCAATCCGAAGAGGTAATTACCGTTTTTGGTGTAAGAAATAACACCTGCACCTAAAACGTAATTTTGCTTTTCAGGAGATTGTGGAAATACTGAATATGAGATTTCGAATCCTTTTTGCTTAGGGATCATTTGCTGAGCAAATGATTGAATATTTATTGTAAGTAGTAATGCGGTTGTTAAAAATATTCTATTCATCTTATTTTGTTTTTACGTTTAAACTGCTGATCAGCCTGGCATGGATCAGATCGGTATTTTCAAGCTGAACCTTCTGATGCCTTCCGCCATTCTTTTCCAGAATTTCAATTTCCAAGACCTGATCCTTTAAAAGGGTAAATTGATCTAACAAGTAAATTCCTAAAATGTCAGAATGATGAATTGCCGTCATCACCGGAAAATGGATCCGAACCGGCTCTAAGAGTCTATCCTGAACGACCGTTCTTTTTAAATTCTTTTTATCGATAATTTTGAAATTTACCAGGTCAATTTCGTATGACACGTTACTGCTGTTTTTAACCTCCAAGGTGAAAAAGAACTTGCTGTCATTGACGTGCAGTGCCCGGACTGAAAACTGGATCCCATAGCTTCTGGAAGTGATGTGTTTGATGGTTCTTCTGCTTTTTGCATATAGATTTTCCAAGATGAGCTCTGTCAGGGAGGACGAACTTCCCTTGAGATCCTCAAACAGGACATCCGCAATATACTGGCGCTCATTGCTTCTCTGCATCTTTAAAATGTCATAGCTGAGTGCATCAGGATATGAACTGTAAAACACATCGAAGCTGTAGAACTTTCCGTCTTCGGTGATCACCGAAAAATTGGTTTCTTCTTCGAAGTCCCGGACTGCCGATTTGATCCGAAGAACATTTCCAACAGGCTCTGCCTTATTGGCGACCAGTAGGTCACTCCCCAAGTCAACATATCGGATTGGAGAAGGAAAAAGCAGGTGCGAGGTTTTATTGTAGGTGACCTGCATTTTGTAGGGCTGTAATCTAGCCTCTTCTAATGGAAGATTTGTAAAGATAGAATCCTGAGCCAGTGATCTGCCTGAAAAGAGCACAAACACGATCATCAATAGATAATGGTTTTTTATTTTATTCATTTTATTGTTTTTTAATGGATTATTTTTTTGGCACAAGCAAAACCTGATGGCCCGCTTTTACCTTTACTTTTTGTTGTCTGACCCGTTTCTGGAAATAACCCGACAACCCCTGCACCACTCCTCTGCTTAAATCCGCCGCGATCTGCTGACCTGCCGACTGCGTCATCATAATATTGGTACCAGAAGTTTGCCCCATACTGCCCACAATGTCGGTCACAGCATTTTGCTCCGGTGAATAAGGAACATATAAGCCGAGCTGACCATCATTGTCATGAACATTGATCTCTACAGGATAAATGCTGCCCCGATATTCTATCGACGAAATTTTCAATTGCAGTCTCCCACCCTGAAATTTGCCTGTCGCTTTAAGCAATGTTCCTGCAGGAATTTTGGTATGAGCCAGAAGCATACTTTCCAAGAGTCTTATCGATAATGTACTTTCATTGGTCATCGTCATTGACTCTTGAACAAGACCTTTGATCGCATTTTTTGATTGTTTTGAATCATTGGTTTTATCCTGAGTACCAAACAATCTATGATCATTCAGACCAGCCAGAAAGGCACTGTCTGATGGCTCTCTGTATAATGAAGAGACAATATTTAAGTGAGCTGATTTTACTGCTGTGAGCTGTACTTTATTTCCAGAAGGCTGCTTCACATCCTCTTCTCTTGATACAGGATCTTCCTGCTTATTACTTTGGGGAAGGTATTTCGCAGCCATTTGGTAGGATTTTTCCATCAGCTCCAATTGGTCATTGACCCCAAGACTTGCGGGAACAGCATTGTTCTGCAGAGCTTCATTCTTTAATCTGGATATTTCTTTCCTAAGATTATTCACTTCCTGATCATCCCTGCTGTAGAAGGAACCTAGTGTCTGCTGCGCATTGCGATAGCTGTTAACTGCACTCGGATTAGATTGTGACAAACTATTCGGATTAGCAGTCAATGACGTCTGATCAGAATTTTGGTTTAGGTTGTTTTGGTCAGTCCAGTAATCAGACAAGGTGGTCATCGCATTTCTTTTCTCTTCATTCTTTTGCTCCAGCAGCTGCTGCTCATAAGCCTTCTGTTTGTCAGATTGCAGCTGATCGTCCTTTGCCTGCGGTATTCCCGCATTAAATCCGGATTCATCAACAATTTTATTGTCCTTGGGCTTGAAGATGAGGTAGAAACAGCCTGCACATACCGCCGCCATTAAAAAATAGATCAGCGGTTTCTTTATTCTCTCCCATTGCAAATTTTGAAGTCCTTGTGATTCGTGTTCTAATTGCGGTGATTCGCTCTCAGTGATCTTGATCTTATTTGGATCTTTCATCGGTCTGTTTTTTAATGGTTGAGCCCACTTTGTTATCCTTTGCTGATCTTTCCACAGCAGTATGATCTGAAATGGTCGTAATATGACTGATCGACATCGTATTGGTTTTATTTCCGGTTGAAATAAAAATGCTGATAAGAACCAGTAAGGTAACTACGGCATAACCGACAAAAAACAGCTTGGTAAAAAACCTCTGGCGTTTCCCCGGGAGCGCTTTCCATTTTCTGTCTGCAAGCAAAATATGCTGCTCTATTTTATCTTTTATTTTTTTCATTGTTCTGACTTTTAACGTTCAACAGTTTCAACATCTTTATTTTCAAGCACATTGAATTTTTCAATCGTAAATCCCTGGGGATTGCTGTCTGACCGCACGGAGTTCACTAGCGAACAATTGGTGATCAGACTTCGTATCGTCAGATTGCTGGATCGGATAATGTACTGCCTTGCAAAGGTCTTTACGGTGTAAGGATAGTTATTGAAATCTGCCACAACACTGTCAACCTCTATCCTCTGCTGGATATTCCCTGAGATGATCCGGTTGTAATATCCTTTCTCCTGCAGGTCTTTGTAGTAATCGAATGCAGACTTGTCTGCCAGATTGAAAGCTCTTTTAACATTGCTTTCAATGGCATTTTTATCCGGCGCCACTGTAAAGAACAACTCGTGAAAACGCCTTACATGCTCCCTGGCCTCTACAGGCCTGTTGATCGACATATCCTGTGACAGAGCCACCATCAGCGATTTGCCGTTATCCAGTACGTAGATCTTCTGTCGCTGTTCTTCTGCAAACTGATAGGACTTAAAAACGACCACGCCTACCACGGCAAAACAGAGCACCGCAAAAACGAATGTAAATAAGCGGATCTGCTTGAAACTGCTCTCTATATTTCTTAAAGTTTTAAATTCCATTGGATCGTATTTTTATTTTAATAATCTGCCTGAGATATTACCTGTTGCACTGCCTGCTGCTGCTCCCGCAATATTTCCTGATTTTGTGGCGGTCTGGTTGACATTGCGCATAAAGTTACCGGCGCCTCCTGCTTGAATGACCCATCCGGTAACGGTTGGAACCGTAAAATATCCGATGATCCCGATGATCATATAGATGATGTAAACCGTGTTAGAAGTATCAGGAATGAAGTTCGGATCTGCCAGCATCTCAATATCCCGTTCCAAAATGAGCGATTGTATCTTGGCTAAGATCGAACTGAAAATATCCGCAACTGGTAACCACAGATAGACACTGATGTATCTGGTGAGCCATTGGGTCAGTGTACTCTGAAAACCATCCCATACTGAAATGGCAAAGACGATAGGTCCCAATATGGACAGTACGATGAGAAAAAAGGTCCTGATCGTATCAATGACCAAAGCTGCTGACTGAAACAGGATCTCCAGAAACTCGCGGAATCCATCCCTGATCTGTTTCTTGATATCGAACATTTCTCTTTCAATGTACATCCCGGACATCGTCACCAGGTCTGATGGGGACCATCCCAGCTCTTCCAACTTTTTATCGAATTCCTCATCCGATATCAGATAGGCCATTTCGGGATTTCTGAGCATGGCTTCCCGCTCCAGAAGATCTTTTTTATGCTGGAGGTCGTTCAGATCCAGAACCTGATCCTCCAGCATCGAATGACTTCCCTGAACGATCGGGCTCAGCACGCCATTGATACTGCCCAGTACCAATGTCGAGAAAAACATAATACAGATACCGATAGCAAAGGGTCTCAGCATCGGAAAAAGGTCGATCGGTTCGGCACGGCTCAGTGATTGCCATACCTTGATGGCCACATAGAACAATGCACCCAATCCTGCTACGCCCTTTGCAACAGCCGCCATGTCTGCACATAACGGCATCATTTCATCATAGACCGAACGAAGTACTTCGTGTAAATTACTCGGTTCCATCTTACCAGTATTTTTGGTTTGCAGTACCATATAGATTCAACACTCTTTGGATATTGTTCTGTTTTTTTGCTCTTAAGTAGCTTACAGAAATATTCTTGTTCGTGTAGTATCGCACCAAATTATGGTATTCTTTGACCTCCTTATATACACGGTCGATCACATCCATTCTTTCTTTGTCATTTAAAGAAAGTCCATTGGCCGTGATGATCTCCTTCAGTTCTTTCAGCAGTTCTGTACTTTCCGTAAGCAACGCCGAATAGCCGTTGGCGATCGCCGTCAGTTCCTGCGCGTTGAAGTTGGGATCGTTGAGCATCTTACTGAAATTGGTAACGTAAATTTCTGATACGTCGCCGACCATCAGCACTGTCTGCTGCACTTTCCTGGCATCTTTGACCAGATTGTTGATGGCTTTCAGTTTGTCATAATATTCCTTTCCCTGTTCATAGACCTTCTTTACTTCGTTGAAATTTTTAACGACATTGGAAACCGTTGATGAGGTCTGCACAATTTCATTGGCAGAGTTTAAAATGCCCGACGCCAGGTTAGCAGGATCGGTCACTACGAATTGCGCCTTCGCAAAAGTTGCGGTAGCAAGAATGGCTACCATTGCTGTTTTGATGATGAAATTTTTCATTGTTGTAAAATTTTAAATGATTGAATTAATTGTCTTTGCTAGATTTGATTCTCCTAAGAGAGATCCTCTTAATGGCATGCTCTACATTGCCGTCAAGTTCAGAGGCGAGATTCATCACCTCCATCTTCTCTGTCTCTTCAGTAGTGTATGCCAGATATTCTTCGGTGGAAACTTCAGTGGCATAGACGGCAGAGTGCGTTCCGCCCAATCCGATCCAGACTTCCTTGTAGAGTCTTTTCGGATCGTTGTTCATATTGATCGAAAGCACCTGAGATTTTTCTTTGTCAGTCAATCCCAACATTGCCTGGATATCATCGAACTTGTTCATATACTTGCGCTGATCCAATAGGATCTTGCAGTCTGAATTATTGATAATGCTTTCTTTGACGATCGGCGACTGGATGATGTCATCCACTTCCTGGGTCACCACTATGGCTTCCCCGAAAAACTTCCTGACCGTCTTGAACAGGTATTTGATGTACTCTGCCATCCCTTCTTTGGCAATGGCTTTCCATGCTTCCTCAATGAGGATCAGTTTTCTGATGCCCTTGAGCCTTCGCATCTTGTTGATGAAGACCTCCATTATGATGATGGTCACGATAGGGAACAGGATCTTGTGGTCTTTGATGGCATCGATCTCAAACACGATGAATCTTTTGGACAAAAGGTCAAGCTGCTTTTCTGAATTCAAGAGGTAGTCGTATTCCCCTCCTTTGTAATAAGGCTCCAGCACATTGAGAAAGTTGGCAATATCAAAATCTTTTTCCCTGACCTTCTTTTGTTCCAGAACTTTCTGATAGTCATCTTTCACGTACTCATAGAATCCGTTGAATGAAGGAAATTTACCACTGTGTTTGATCTGTTCAATATAGCCGCTCACGGCATTGGACAAGGCCACTTCCTCTGAACGGCTTGGTGGTTCATCATCCCTTTTCCATAGTGTGAGGATCAGGGTCTTGATGCTTTCTCTTTTTTCAATATCAAAGACACCGTCATCGGTATAGAATGGATTGAAGGCGATCGGATTGTCTTCTGTATAGGTAAAATACACGCCGTCCTCCCCTTTTGTCTTGCCCTTGATGAGCTCACACAATCCTTGGTAAGAATTTCCGGTATCGACTAGCAGTACGTGCGCACCCTGCTCATAGTACTGTCTGACCATATGGTTGGTGAAAAAAGATTTACCGCTTCCTGAAGGTCCCAAAATAAATTTGTTCCGATTGGTAATGATCCCCTGCTTCATCGGGAGATCGGAAATATCCAGATGTATGGGTTTTCCGGTCAGACGGTCAGCCATCTTGATCCCGAAGGGTGAAGGTGAATCCTGATAATTGGTTTCCTCTGTGAAGAAACACAAGGCTGGTTCAATGAACGTGTAAAAGCTTTCTTCACTTGGGAAGTCTCCTGCATTGCCCGGAATTCCTGCCCAATACAGGGTTGCTGTGTCCGTCGTATTGTGGCGTGGTTTGCATTCCATCAGTGCCAAAGCACTTCCTGTGTCATTTTTCAGTTGTTTGAGTTCAGAAGGATTGTCCGACCACGACATTATATTGAAATGGGCTCGGATGGATTGGAGACCATACGAATGGGCTTCATTGAGGTATTTCTCTATCCATTCCTTGTTGATCTGGTTCGCCCTGCTGTATCTTGCCAGTGAATGCATGTTTCTGGCGGACTTTTCAAATTTACTCAGGTTGTCATCGCTGTTATCGATAAACAGGTATTGGTTATAAATATGATTACAGCTTAACAGAAGTCCTACCGGAGAAGCAAACGAAAGCAGGCAGTCACTTCTGTCGGTACTCAGTTTTTCGTATCGGCTGTGTGATGAGACCGTACCTGGCAGATCATCCGTATCCGATAAGGTATGCATACTGATCCGACTGTTGCCGATGCGCATTTCTTCCGAGCCTAGTTTGATATCTTGTAGCGATGGATTGGCTTCTCTTGACAGGGTCAGGTACTGCTCCAATATTCCTGACTGGCTTTCGGTTCCTGAGATCTCATCTTCGGTCATTCTTTCCAGATGAATATAACCGCTGTCATTCATAATTCTTTCGAACTGGTCAACAGCTTCCAAAAAGCGGCTGATCATCTCTTTGTCTTTGATCTCCTTAGGGATCAGTTTGCCTTTGCAGAGGGATGAAAAATTGCTTTGCATCCGCATTCGTTCTTTACTGGTTTTCGTAATGAACAGATAGCAATAGTGGTTTAAGAATGGTCTCTCATTGAAATGTCTTTCAAAAGATTTTGACAGAAAACTCTGGTCTTCTCTGGACAGATCAGGATTGTAGTTTTCTTTGATAAACCAATCTTGTTTATGAACGACCGTAAAATCTGGTAAGGTTTTAATGGCCTTGAACCAGGCTGAATGGATCGCTTCATATTCTGCCGATGCTACCGTAAATAGTTCTGGAAGTCTGACCTTGAAGCAAACCGTGACATCCGCATCTTTTGAAATAATGCAGTCGTTTTCTATCGCAAGCAGTGGAAATTTACTCTCCAGCGTCGCGGCTTTGGAGGTATTTCTCATGCTGTAGCTTTTTGATGTTTACTTTTCAGATAGCGATAGACACACTTGCGGCTGATAATATATCGGGGATGCTTCTTTTGAGCGCCCAACTTCATCAGGCCGTGTTCGCCATATTTTCCATTAAGCGAGAAGGTCTGCCAGATCAGGATTCCACTGCTGGCTCCGCCAAGCGTGAGGCAGAGATAGGTATTGACACCGGCCATGTACATGACCATTAAACAAACTAATATTCCCAGTAAGCCCCCTGCAAAAATGAAAAGGTACTGGGCTTTTAGTCCCTTGAACTCTACCGTTCTTCCGATGCCTTTGTTGATATGATAGGTATTCATATTCATCATTTTTAAAGGAAGAATGAACGGAGGATCGTAGCGGCCACAATCAGGAAGATGCACGCACCAAACCAGCTGGCAGCGGTTTTGCTGGTGTCGGGGTCACCACTGCTGAACTTATTGTAGACTTTTACCCCTCCTATCAGTCCCACGACAGCGCCGATCGCATAGATGAGTTGGGTTGCGGGTTCAAAATAAGAGGTGACCATCTGGGTGGCTTCGTTGATACCTGCGGTGCCGTTGCCTTGGGCAAAAGCGCAGGGAGCAAAAACTATTGCTAACATCGCAAACAGCAGTTTTTTTCTTTGTTTTTCCATTATACAAACATTTAAATGTTACTCAGACCTGCTCTCTGCAGGACTCAGAAGCAAATTTGTTGTGGAAAAACGGGGTGTTTTTTAATTGTCTTTGAGGGGTGATACTTGGCGCCTCACGACCTAATCGCTTTTTAAATTTTGTATTTTAGCAATTGATCTCATAATGTTATGAGGTATATATAATAACACCCAAGAATTAGGTTTAATGGCCAATATAAAACGTCCCATGTTCACACCTTCCGTCTTAGAAGGATTATGCAAATCAATCGGGGACACGGTTGATGGTCTGACAGGAAGTGAAATTGGGCAAATACTTCTAAATGCTGATATTGCAGACATTGATCCCGCAGCGACTAAATGGAAAGGCTTTATGCAGCGTTTGCTGACTGGCAAAATAAAAACCAATGTTCAAATCATATACTTCGATTTGTACAAGACGCCTTACAGCCGGTACGATACATTCGAAAAGAAGAATTATTTCACAGTCGAAGGCTGGAAGTCAACAAACGTCTACTTTTTATTGGTGTTGAACTTTCTGAAGAAGGAAAATATAGAATTGTTGACAAAGCAACAACTATCGCTGAAGCTGAGCAGCGTTCAAACCGTTTGAAGCAGAAATTAGAAAGTAGAAATACCCATATAAAAGTTTTTGAATATTGTACTGCAGAATTGTTAGTTCAGAATTATTTTCACTCAGTTTTTGAAGCAACTAAAAGTATTGCTGACAGATTGAGAGAAATGACCGGTTTGCAAACGGACGGTAATGCCTTGGCTGACACTTCATTTTCTACCATGCAACCACTGATCAAAATAAACAGTTTCGTTACCTCAACTGATAGAAGCGAACATATTGGGCTGTGCAATTTAGTAAAAGGAATTTTTGGATTAATCAGAAATTCGACCGCTCATGAGCCGAAGATTAAATTTGACATCAACGAGGAAGAAGCTCTGGATATTTTAAACACCATTTCCTATGTCCACAAAAGACTTGATAAAGCATTGTAAAAAAGGGAGTCCACTTAAATGAACTCCCCAATGTCGAAACCATCTTCATCATCTTTACGCCTCAAAGAAATTTTATCATCTTCATTCGAAATACTCTGGCTCATCAAAGCGGCAATTCGCTTTGATGCATCATCCAATGAATTTTCCAAAAGATCAAAAAGCTCGGTTCCGTGAATTTTTTGAATGATGTGAACTGCTTGCTGTTTTAAGTCAGGCTTCAGCACATCTTGCTGAAGCAGTTGTCCCGCAGTACTCAATTCCTGAAAGGTAACCCCTGTAGCAAACCCGCTTTCGATATTAGAATCATCTTGATACTGCCAGTCTTCCTCCTCGTCTTCCCAATCATTATTTTTGACCAGTATATCGTCAAGTTCTTTCTTTGAAGCCGTATTTTCAAGTACCACCTCTTCGGTTTCTGAATCAAAATTATTCACATTATGTACATTAGATTCACCTTGGCCTTGATCGGCATCAGATGGCTGTAACTTTCTTTCTTCTATCTTTGTTTTCCCCATGATAGAGGGCATAGTTAGATGAGCTTTGGTACTTTTTTCCCGAGGATGGAGATTTGTAAGCTTCTTATCCCACAGTAGTAAGATGATAACTAGTAATAGACCTATGATGATTAATTGTTCCATAAGATAATAGATTAAAAGATTGGACGGTATTTGCTGTTGAAATCATCGGTAATCTCTTCTTCAAACATCTCGAAATGATATGCCAAAATATTATCGAGATATGCGTATAAAGGGATCTGATCGTCGGCAATGATCTGGATGATCCGGGAAAGTCGCTCATGATATTCGGGACGAATATAAATACTTTTATCACCACGCTTGGTCATCGTGTGATGGGTCAGAAACTGCTCAGCGTAGGTGATTCCAAGGCTTTTTTTGCTTTTTATTTTTTGCTTCGTCGCCGGCTTTTTCTTTAGGGAATCAAGTTCTTGGCTCTGCGATTCATTCTTTGTGTTGCCAGCCATGATGGACATCAGATATTGTTCATCGATATTGTTGTCTTCGTTGTTCTTTTTATCACTGTCCATCTTTTTACAATTTTACAATTCTTAAAAACTCATCCATAAACTGATCAAGCCGGCATAATGTCATCAACTTAGGATCTGCTGGCAGTAATGTCGAACGGAAAACGGTTTTTGCAACCGCCTCCCCTTCTTTGCGAAATCTCTTGCTGTCTGTGATGGAAGTTTTCATTAATTGAAGCCCCAGATCTTTGATTACTTTTTCATAGTTTTTATACAATAATGTTCTCTCCCTGCCATCGACCTGATTCCAAAACAGCTGTATGCTTTTGATATCGGTATGCTTTTTCTTCATCAGGATATTGGTCAGGACATCCGTAAAACTCAGGGTGCTTTCAAGAACAACCCTATCCGCTGTAATAGGAGAAAAAATATAGTGGACATTGGCGAGAGTGCTCAAGATGCCAGCCGTATTGACCGTTCCGGGCAGATCCAGAAAAACGACATCCGGTGCAACTACGGAATTAACAAGATAATTTTCAAGCTCTTCCAACACCGTGTCGGTCTTGCTCTGGAACACAGGATAGGCTTTTTTATTAATGGTTGTAAATTGCTTATGGGCCATTTTTTTTAACACCTCATTTTGCATCACTGTTTTAAGGTCCCTCTCTCTCATCTGTATCAAACTGTACTGTGGGAAGTCACAGTCGAACACAGCGACTTGATATCCTAAACGGTAATGAAGGATACTTGCCAACAGTGCTGTGAAGGTACTTTTTCCCACTCCTCCCTTTTGAGTGGAAAAGGCGATAATGACTGGTTGTTTTTTTGTTTCCATTTTTTTGATTATTTAGTTGAACACTGATTAACGATACTTCTAGAGTGACAGCTGGCTGGCAGGCTCGAATCACATCCGGCTTTCCTGCAATCTTAGACAATTGAAAGCATATCTGACTTCCAACTGTAGGACCAGAATTCAATCAGTCAGTGGGTCTTTCTTGAAAGGATCCTGTACTTCCGTCAGGTTGGAATGCCTGACCGATCTTTATCTTGTGCTATTGCATTCCTGATATCCTGACTGACGTCTGGAAAGTTGGAATGCCTGCCTTCAAGAACTCAAACGATTTTGCCATACATCAGTCCTGCCGACATTCTGGTACAAATAAATAACATCCGGCTGCACTCAGCTTCTAAGTGGTTGTCTTTGACTCGCAATGGATTTGTTTGGCCTTATGAACTTTAGAGAGTCTGTGAAGCATTGTAGTTTACTTTGTCAAAGCTTAGTTGACTGGCTTAAAGCTTTCGATTTTTAAACAGGAGAAGAGCCTGTACTGCTGGATTGAATCAAATCTATTATGGGTCTAACCTTTCACCCGAAAGGGGCAAGTTGTGTTTTGAGCATCTCGAAACGTTTTCGGATGCACAAAACAACTTGCCCTTGCAGGGGCAGAAACAATCTCCGAAGTCGATGTTTTGTAAATTTAATTGTATAAATGATGAGTGAACATAATGGTAAACCAAAGAAAAAGACAGGACGCCATCCAAAGGCGGATCCTGCCAAGATTCGATATACGATCTCTTTTAACGAGGTGGAACATTCCCGCTTTCTTGAACTTTTTGATCGGTCAGGAATGAAAGTAAAGGCTCATTTTATAACAGCTTGTATTTTCGAAAAGACGATCAAGACCATTAAAGTGGATAAGGGAACGGTGGATTTCTATATGAGACTGACCTCATTTCACAGCCAGTTTCGGGCTGTTGGGGTCAATTATAATCATATGGTTAAACTGTTATATACCAATTTTTCAGAGAAAAAAGCAGCTGCTATCCTTTATAAATTGGAAAAACAAACCTTAGAAATGGTCGATATCTTTAAAAAAGTGATGCAGTTGACAGAAGAATTTGATCAAAAACATTTGAAAAATCCGGAATAAAATGGTTGCAAAAATTGGAAGAAGCAGTAATCTTTTTGGCACATTGTCCTATAATAATTCAAAAATGGAACAGGATAAAGGAGAAATTCTGATGACCAACAAAATGATTGAAACAGCTGTCGGGAAGTATTCTGTTGCTCAATTGGCGAGATCATTTGAACCTTACCTGGTGGCAAACCGAAATACCGAAAAGCATACGCTGCATATTTCCCTAAATCCTGATCCTAAAGATGAGGTCTCTGACGAGCAATATAGAGAAATAGCTGAGCAGTATATGAATGAAATGAATTATGGCAATCAGCCATTCATTGTGTTCAAGCATACCGATATTGACCGCAGCCACATCCATATTGTTTCGGTTTGTGTAGATGAAGATGGAAAAAAGATATCCGATCAATTTGAAAAGATTCGTTCGATGAAAGTCTGCCGGGAACTGGAAAAGAAATTCGGTCTTATATCAGCAGTTGGGAAACAGTCTCACCAAAATCATAAGATTTTTCGACCAATCAATTACAAGGCTGGAGATATTAAAAGCCAGATTGCGTCGGTAATAAGGCACATACCCTCCTACTACCAATTTCAATCCTTTGGGGAATACAATGCCTTGCTTTCACTATTTAATATTACTGTGGAGAAAGTGGAAGGAGAATTACAAGGACAAATAAAAAAAGGATTGCTTTATTTTCCTTTAGATGGCAAAGGAAAAAAGGCTGGAAATCCTTTCAAGGCATCTTTGTTCGGGAAAAATGCAGGAATCGATGCTCTCGAAAAACACTTCACTGCTTGTAAAAACAAAAGCAATGATCAACTGGTCAAACAAAATTTGAAAAGATCAATTACTGAAGCTCATCATTCTTCAAAAGATGAGCAAGCATTTAAAAATAAATTAAAAAAAGAGGGAATTGATACTGTTGTCCGTAAAAATGACAACGGCAGGATCTATGGCATCACTTTTATCGATCATCATTCTAAAAGCGTTTGGAACGGGTCACGCTTAGGCAAAGAGTTTTCTGCTAATACCTTTAATTATCATTGGAACGATAACATCAAAGCCGACCTTACAAAAGATGACCAGTCACCACAGAAAGCATCACAGTCCAACAATAAGGAGAATTTGCCTACTGAAGAAACGCATCATTTATTTGACTTCTTACATACTGAAAAACAAGGAGATAGCATATTTGAAGCATTAGGTGGTTTATTTCCCGAAACACAAGGCGAAGATTATGAAGAACAGGATTTTGCAAACCAATTGAAGAAAAAAAGAAAGAAAAACAGATCAAGGTGAGCGAATAATATGAGTATTTCTAAGATGGGATGACAATTGATGTATATAGACTACAAACTTTCCACCCTAACGATTGATAAAGTGATCTGCCTTGCTCTGTTGCTACCAAAAAATTTTCATGAACATTTTGTGATACCGCAATTTTCTCAAGCTCCGCAATTAAATACGTTGCCAGACCTTTTCGTTTGTGATTTTCTTCAGTAGAAATTCTATCGTATATAGCTAAATCCTCTACTATTGTAATACGACCTATCGATGCCAATTCCCCTTCTTTCGTCAGCACTTTTATTAAGGTAGTTGAATTATAATTTTTAACATCAACCTTGTAGTTATCAGGCAGGGTAATTTTTTGAATATTCATTGGTGAAGAACAGTTCATCATGTATCCTTGTGGTTGAATCACCCATTGATCAGAGATTGGATTTATAAGATCCTCAGGAGCAGCGCAGACTTTGAGGAACACCCAGGTTTCTTTTATAATATTTGTAAGTTGTATAAAATCGTCATTAAGCTCTGCAAATATATACCTCGTCTTTTGATTCTCATAACCGACATCAACTTTAAAACCTGATTTAAATTTTGTTGGTAGTGGCAATTGACGTGACAAGGACCAGGCGCGAAGCCACTTTTCTAGAATATGTGAAGAAATACCGTTTATCATTGATCAGCCTTTATTTTTTAACGATTTTAAAGATAGAAATTTGAAATAACATTACCTATTGCTCAACGCCAAATATATGCATACGGTGACACAAGCTGCCACATTTACGGTACCTGATCCAGGCACAATATATTGATTGTCTAACATTAAACTTTACAGTTATGCAGGGAGAAGATGATTTGCGAGGGCTTGCTAAAATTATGGCTTTGATGAGAGCCGTCAGTGTGATATTGGTGTTGATGCATTTGTACTGGTATTGCTACAGTTTTTTTAATGATCGTGGATGGAGTTTAGAGCTGATCAATAAGATCCTTCAAAACTTTAATCGTGCAGCAGGTTTATTCAGCAGACCACTGTATTCAAAACTTTTCGCAGTTGTATTGTTGAGCCTGAGTTGTCTTGGTACCAAAGGTGTAAAAAATGAAAAGATCACATGGAACAAAATATATGTTGCTTTGGGTTTGGGTGTTGTCTTGTTTTTTTTTAGCATAGTAGTACTACAACTGCCATCGGATTATGCCACGTCTTTATATATTCTTTCAACAGGTTGTGGATATATTTTCTTGATGATGGCTGGTGTGTGGATGAGCAGACTTCTGAAACATAATTTAATGGATGATGTATTCAACAGTGAAAATGAAAGCTTTCAACAGGAGATAAAACTTCTTTATAACGAATACTCAGTTAATCTGTCAACTAAGTTTTATTATCAAGGGAAATGGCATCACGGATGGATCAATGTAGTGAATCCTTTTCGCGCTACCATTGTTCTAGGTACGCCCGGCTCTGGAAAATCATTCGCTATAGTCAACAACTATATAAAACAGCATATTGAAAAAGGATTCTCAATGTATATCTATGATTTTAAATTTGACGATCTCTCGACCATTGCATATAATCATCTTTTACATCATTCTGAGGGTTACTTAATAAAACCTAAATTCTATATCATCAACTTTGATGATCCAAGGAGAAGCCATCGGTGTAATCCTTTAAATCCTGTTTTCATGACGGATATCTCTGATGCCTATGAAGCAGCCTACACCATCATGCTGAATCTCAACAGAAGCTGGATCCAAAAGCAGGGTGACTTTTTCGTGGAAAGCCCGATTATCCTTTTAGCGGCCATCATTTGGTTTCTGAAAATTTATGAGGATGGTAAATACTGTACTTTTCCCCATGCTATAGAACTGCTGAACAAAAAATACGAGGATGTTTTTACAATCCTGACTTCTTACTCCGAATTGGAGAATTACCTCTCCCCTTTTATGGATGCCTGGCAGGGAGGCGCACAGGATCAACTTCAAGGGCAGATCGCTTCGGCAAAAATTCCATTGTCACGAATGATCTCCCCACAACTCTATTGGGTGATGACCGGGGATGATTTCTCATTGGATATTAATAATCCCAAAGAACCGAAGATTTTGTGTGTAGGCAATAATCCGGATCGTCAGAACATCTATTCAGCAGCTCTGGGACTTTATAATTCAAGAATTGTCAAACTGATCAATAAGAAAGGACAGCTTAAAAGCTCAGTGATCATTGATGAGCTGCCCACCATCTATTTCAGAGGATTGGATAATCTGATCGCAACCGCCAGAAGCAACAAAGTTTCCGTTTGTTTAGGATTTCAGGATTTTTCACAGTTGACAAGGGACTATGGCGATAAGGAAAGCAAAGTGATCCAAAACACCGTTGGGAATATTTTCAGCGGCCAGGTGGTTGGTGAAACCGCCAAATCATTATCTGAAAGATTCGGTAAGGTTCTACAAAAAAGACAGAGCATATCGATCAATCGAAATGATACGTCAACATCCATTTCGACGCAATTGGACAGCTTAATCCCAGCCTCAAAAATCTCAACATTAACACAGGGATTTTTCGTTGGTGCGGTCTCAGATAATTTTGATGAAAGGATCGAACAGAAAATATTCCATTCAGAGATCGTTGTTGACACCGTTAAACTTTCTGCGGAGGAAAAGAATTATCAAAAAATACCTCAGATCCGTTCATTTGTAGATGAGCAAGGAATCGATTGTATGAAGGAAGAAATTACAGCCAACTATAAAAATATTAGAGCTGATATACTAATGATCATTAATGATGAAATGGAAAGAATCTCAAATGATCCGGATCTACAGCATCTGATCGATAAAGATCAAGGAAAACCTTAAATGGTGTTAAAGCCATTTAAGGTCTTTAAAAAAATTACTCCCCTTCAGTGTTCAGAAAGTGCTGATTGAGATGGTCACTGACCAAATGCAAAAATTTTGTTGGACCCTGCTTACGGTTCCTGATCTCAAAAATCGTTTTGTGAAAGTTACCCAGGTCCATGTCTAGAGATCTTTCCACAAATTTGATGACCTCACTGAGTTCTACATTACCCCCGTTGAAACAACGCATCTGATACAGAGCATAGACGAGCTCGATCAGACCAACTTTGGATGCGGACCATACCAATGGTGACAAAGTTTTAGTGCTGACATTATCACTTAGGTTTTCAAGTTGCTTTTTCAGGTATTTGTCCATCTGCTGGCTGGCGATGAATCTTGCTACCAGATGATCATGCGAAGTGGTGAAGCTGGTGTCAAAATTATAAAAGCCGAATGATAATTTCATTTTCAGGTCGTAAGAATTTCTTACAAATATTTTATAGTCCAGATAAGTTGCCTCCCGTCTGTAATAACTATAGAATTCTGCCTGCTCCATGTAAAAATTTTTGAGTTTCTCCTGTTCTGCCTCGTAGTACTTTTTCAAAGCTTTATTTGCAGCATTCGGCTTGTGAGATTCGATGTCGAGAATACTGGAATAATAAATGAATTTTGAAATGAATTGAGGCTTAAGTTTTTTAAAGAAGTAAACCTCTTCGGCAATATTCTCAAAATGGTATGTAGAGATCATTTCCTTTAACTTTCTGATGGATTCATCGATAAGCAGTAAAGATTTCTCTGCGACTTTCACCATATCTTCATCGTCGTTATATACTTCATTGATCTTCAGTTCTAAATCGTCATGTAATTTTGTGATTTTTCTAAAAATAGCTTTTGTTACCATGTCCTTTTTTCAGAAATTTACAAAAATTCGAGTATTCATGCGACAATCAGCTGATCCCGAGTTCTTTTTTGCGGTTCTTAATATAGTCTGTCGGTTTTATTCCATTGATCTCAAAGAACAAGTTTGAAAAGTTTTGACGGGATGCGATACCACACTCTTTCGCCAACGCCTCAATGGTGAAACGAAGATACATATTATTGGTATTGAGCAGATTGGTGATATAGTTTATCCTGAGCTCCGCAATATATTTATTGAAATTCATCCCCTTGTGTTCGTTGATGTAGACTGACAGATAATGGGAATTTGTTGATAGCTTTACCGCAACGTCTTTTTCAGTTAGTCCTTTCTTCAAAAATTGCTTTTCCAGTTCAAATTTTTCCAATTTTTCTCTGATCTCAATGCTCATTTCTGGTGTCAAAGAGGTTTTCCTTAATGTGTTTTCAACAGTTTCATCTTGTATAATGTCTTTGAGACTATAAGTATCGTCAGAAATCCTTTTTTGAAGCAGATCATACTGTTTTTTTATTTTCCGGTCTTTAATGTAGCGTATAACAAAAAAACTGAGGACAATTGTTCCTGAGAATATGAGGATCTGCGCAAAGAATATTTTTCTTTTATCTGCCCTTTCTATATCCTCTTTTTGATCGATCAGGGTTTTACGGTCATAATCCTTATGAAGTTTTGAGGACAGATAAGGGTAATCTTTGGAGATCGCACTGTCAGCTTTAAGAAGTTGATTGGTGTAATAAAGCTGTTTGCTCTCATCAATATTTTTATTTTTATAATATTCAATGAGATAATGATAGCTCCTGTAAACTTCAGGGAGTATAAATTCATGCTTTTCGAAGATCTTGTCTATTTCACTATAGTAGTGGATGGCCTGACCTGGATTATTTTGAGCTTCGGAGATCTTGCCTAAATGGTAATAAATGACTGAAGCCCACGCAAAGTCATTTCTTTTCAAAATAACAGGCAGTGCTTTTTCCAGGTCTTTCTTTGCCTCAGCGTAATTTTGCTTATGAAATTTTGAGATGCCCATGCATTTAAGAAAATAGCTGTTTTCAAGATCAAAATCATGATCATTTAAGGTCAATTGATATCCCAACCGGCTAAGGCTGTCACTTTTAGTGAAGTTTTTAAGATATCTGTTAACGATGGTCATTTGGTGAAGACTATTCAGATAGGCCTTTTTGTAATTGAACTTCTCATTATCGTGCAGAATATGCTTTGGTTTTGATGAATAAAAAGTAACACAGTCCTGAAAATGTTCCAGGGCTTCTTCATAATATCCCAAATGTTCTTTGACGACCCCGAGATGATAGATCACCTTATAATGATGATACTTATCTTCTGACCCTTTTGAATATTGATAAGCTTTTAGATATTGGTCCAAAGCGAGCTTATACTTTTTTTGGTAGAAATAGTAGATGATTCCCTTGCTTAGATGATCTTTGCTAATATCATCACTGGTTCCGTGCTTCATGCTGACTGCTATGGCACTGTCGGCATACTTGATCTTGTTATGGTAGTCAAACTGCCTCCCATCCCTGTAACCCTGAATTAATCTCTGAAGGTTATTTTCATTTTTCGCCTTCTGGATATACAATTTCACATATGGCATTGCATCCATGTCATCAATGGTCATTTTTTCGTAGTGTTTTCTGATCTCACTGAAAGTCGTTTCTTTTTTTTGCTGGGAAAATAGCAGGTGTGAAAATGCAGAAAATAGAACGAGAAAGTAATTTAACTTTTTCATATACTGATTATTAGAACCTCACCATCTCAAAATTAATCATTTTGTATTTAAATAAAGCAGTTTTAAGGGCGCTGGAATCTTATCAGCAGTCGTATTCCAGAATCCTTGATCTACAAGGCTTTCACAGCTATTTATCCTTGTATCTATTTTAAAATTGAGACGTATCTATTTTAAAATGGGTCCATAGAGTAGTTTTTTTCGTGGCTTCAGCCGGATAACTTTGGCTTCAGAATTCTAATACAATCCGGCCGGGATAACCAACCAAAAAAATTAAAAATGAAAAAGTTTATCCCAATTTTTAGTATAACGATAGCTTCAGTTTTTATGCAAAACTGTACCCATCGAGATGAGGAAATCAATGTACGTGATGATCAATTCGATCAGATAGAAAAAACAATGATGATGAAAGGAGATTCTGCCAAAACATCAGAAGAAATTGTAGATCCTGACCCGCCAGTAAGAGATGGTGACAACTGGCGGCTTGTTCAAAGTAAATAATCAAATTATATGACCTATGATTCCCCTTACCTCCATATCAGTTGTCACAGGCTTACCATGTCCGGAAAGCGGCATCTGGGAAAGTATGGGGAATTTTAAAACGACAGTCACCTTATTCAAGGGTGAGAAAATGCCTGACTATTGTGGGAGGAAGATCAAATGGAGATTAATTCAAGTCTGTTAAACTAATAAAAAAAGCCATGAAAAATATTTCTAATACCATTGCAACAATAATAAGTTATTTCTTGATCTTATTGTTTGTATATGCCAGTGTAAGTAAATTGACTGATTTTGAGAACTTCCAGGTACAGATAGGGCAATCTCCTATACTCGGCGAATATGCAGGCTTTTTTTCTTATGCTACAATAATATCTGAGATTATAATTGTTATCGTATTATTTTTTAAGCACTCGCGTATGATAGGATTATATGCCTCGCTAGGTATGATGTTCACGTTCACGTTCTACATATATCTCATCTTACATTTTAGTGATTCAATTCCTTGCTCATGTGGCGGCATACTGGAAAAGATGACCTGGAATGAGCATCTTATATTTAATTTGGCTTGTATCGTATTGATAATAATTGCAATTAATACAATAGAGTCTAAAAACAAAAAGAAGTTGCTGGTAGTTGGCGCGTTGATCGCTACACTGCCAACATTATTGCTTATACTAATATTTTGTCCACATATCAATGATAATCAGGGAGATTTTAAAAGGAAGATGATAAGTCCATTAAGATCTGAATATAAAACATTACAGTTACCTACGGACAACTATTATTTTGCAGGCAATCATGGTGATACATTATTTTTAGGTTATAGAAAAACACCACTGCTACTTTCGACTGTTATGCCATCTTTTAATGATGTAAAAGTGGATACCATAAGACTCGATAACTATAACTATCAATTCAGAAATGTCTCTATCAATGTATTGTATCCGTATTTCAGTGTGTCCGATGGCAAAGTACCGGTAATTTTTGAAGGGAAGCTTCCTTCGTTAAAAGTTTACGATACAGGTATTAATCGACTGTATTTTTCAAAGTTTTATTTGTTGGAACCAAAGAAATATGTATTTAAAACGATGCTTATTAAAACAAGAAAAAGTGAATTAGGCGTCTTAAAAAGCTCTTCAAAAAATTATGTTCTAGCTCCTGAAGTTCTAAAGACCAACGCTGATGGTATTTTTGATGTTGACGGCAATATGATTATTGACCATATAAATCACCAAATCATCTATACGCTGCTCTATCGAAATCAAACAATAACTACTGATTTTGATCTTAAAAATATTCAGAGGCACCATACATTACTGGATATATCCTCTAATGATACCATTAAAACTACAACATTAAATAATGGTCAGACAAAATTGCTGAAAGCACCGCTTGAAATAAACACAGCACAAACAGCATCCAATAACAAATTCTATAATGTATCCAAAGTACGAGGAAAAGACGAATCATTTATTAAGTTTCGAAAAAGTGACGTGATTGACGTGTATGATCTACCAACTAAAAGATACCGTTATAGTTTTTACATAAAAAATGACAGAAGAAACAAAATCACAAGTATTTTAAGCACAAAACATCATTTATATGTACTGTCAGGAAATCAAATTTCTCGATATACATTTAAATAAGATCTGTTGGCCAACAGAACAGGGGTTGCCGAAAACCTGTTAATTTAGAGTAGGCATAACATCAAATTTTATTAAAATGAAAAATTACATTTTACCAGCAGTTCTAATTCTGATAGGAACCGGAACTGCATTCGCTACTCAAAAAGAAAAAAGTAGCAGTGAGAATTTAGCTGTTAGACAAGGCTATATTTTTAATAGTCTAACTAATCAGTGGGACAGAAGTGTCATGTGTCAAGAAGAAGATGCTCCAATATGTACGGTTGACGGAACAGTCACCGGTGCGCAGGTTTTCGGAACGAGCGGCCCGCAAGTGGACCATCCCGAAACTGCTAATCTTGAATTGTATAAAATAAACTAAAAAAAGAGCTCCCAAACGGGAGCTTTTTTATTCAGTTATTGGACGTAGCCAATCTGCTAGTGGTTGATTTTTTAAATAATAGTCAAACCATTGCCAAATTCTGACGTTCAGATCACGTTGATTTTCTTTTGAGTTAATAGTATGGGTCTCATTAAAATATTCTAATAGTACCGATTTCTTCTGTAACCTTTTCATCCCTAAAAAAAACATTTTTGATTGCTCAGGCGAAACATTTCTATCTTTCAATCCTGTCCAAATCAATACCGGCACTTTAACATTTTTAAGATAATAAATTGGTGAGTATTCCTGATAGTTTTTCCAACTGTCAAATAACTGGTTTTTCATCCGGTATTGTCTGCTCTCCACCCGAAGATAGTTAGGTTCTGACATAACTTCAGACTGACTTAGTGTCCTAGTTACAAGGTCGGAAACCATTACGCCCGCAACGCCCGTTTTAAAATAACTTGAATTTCCCAAAGCTAATCCCGTTTCGTAGCCACCAAATGATAATCCCAAGACTCCAATATTTTTTTTATCGACAGAAGCTAATTCTTGGGCAGAATCGATGCTCATTTCTAAAGATGATATAATACTATTCTTAATGTTTGAAATATCGTATTGTAAGTCTGGCAAAAGTACAATATAGCCATGCAGCAGATAATGCATATAATTAAAACCATCTCTGGATGACAAAAAAGGTTGAGCATAAGTTAGAACATTCAACGATTGCTGTTCATATACATTAACGATGAGGGGATATTTTTTCTTGTTGTCGTAGCCAATAGGAAGTAACAGGGCAGCATTCGCTCTACCAAAAATTGTCTCGTATTGAAAAATATGATATTTCAAATTTTTAAGTAACGATCTTTCTTCATTTTGAGATTGATACACTATTTTAATGGCACTCTTGTCAGCAAGAGATAATTTTAAAGGCTCAAAAGCAAATTCAGAAGTGAATAAAATGCCATTTTTATAAGGTACTGCTGCCTTATAATGTCCTTGATCATAATATGTTGATTTTTTCTTCTTATAATGATACATGCTGAATCCAGTAGTGTAATCCATCATATTAAATCTTTTAAAAATCATTTCTTTTTCTAAGTCTATCGTTGCCAGTTTTAGATTCCAGGGAGATTCAGAATAATGATCCTGCGTTGGTTGCAACTCGTACTTTAGCTTTTTTTCTTCGCCATTCGTTATCCTTTCTAAATGATATGACTTTAAATCAAATATGAGATAATCAAACTCATTAGAAAGCATAACCGCTGATCTGTCTTTGATTAGGATTGGTTTACGATCAGGACTATCTGATAAAACAGCTCTTGAATTGTCTTTCCGTTCTTCATCATCTATTGGCAATAAAATATCAGTTTCTGAATCCACGTTATAACTCCTCCATCTCCCTTCATTGAAATAAACGAATTGTCTCGTGTTGCTGTCCCATAAATAATTTCCATCATTACTTCTTTTTTTAGCTAATAAATAAGAACTTTTACCATAGTCCAAAATCAATTTTAAATCTCTTACAACATTTTCCTGATTTTCTACTTTATCTGAGCTCTGGTCATACACAATAAAATCGCCCTTGTCATTTAGAAATTTATAGACTGGTGAAACTTCAAATTGATTAGGTTTATACTCCCAATTATGTCTGGCGATATTGTAGATACCAAGATGATGATATAAAATTTGATCTTTACTGTTTCTATTGGAGTACGTAATTTTAAGGTCAGAATTCTCACTTTTTATCAATTTACTTTTGAGGTACAGCGGTAGCAACAAATGTCCGTCTTCCCTGATCTCAAAATAATTATCTAATGATGCAGCCAACTCAAAACCTTCAGGACAACGTATGATTTGTTTATAGAATCGGTCAGCTGAGTTATCCAAAGTATATATCTCCAGCTGCAAAGCCTGCCTACGAAAAAGATATACCTTTGTGCTAGTAAAGCTAATCCAATCAATCTCACTTTCCAAGTTATACGTTTTCGCTCGCTTCGTTTTCAAATCGACAATTCCCACCTGCTTTCCCGAAGCGTAGATTAATTGCTCAGAATGCTCATCCACTTTGTACGTTTGCACCGTATTTTCTTTCCATAGGACCTCTCCCGTTTTGGATGTTAAAATTAGCTTCTGTAACCTTGTATCATACAGTAAAACCGAACCTGAACGCTTTAAAACTGTAACTGAGAACCCACCTTTGACATCATTATACTTCCCACTTTTTAAATTTTGAAATCTTGTCCTTTCCGAGGTCTGCATAATGAGGTCTTCATCTCCAACAAAACTGTACTTTATATGTTTTTCAACGACAGTTCCCTTTCCAGTCTTCAAATTAACAATCTCATCTTCATTTTTACCATAAGTATTATTGTGATTCACTACAGCATATTTGCCGGATGGACTTACGGTTAACAGATCAGTTTTGTAAAATTGACTATAGACCGAATCCAGGCTGTCTATGTTCTGAGAAAAACAATAGGCCTGTGTAAGCAGAAAAACAAATGTCCAAAACCTAATAACCATTATTCTGAGGGTTTAAATTAGGATTTAACAAAAGTTCCTTTTCCGGTAACGGCAACAATTTAAAGTTCGGCTTCCACCCGGATTTCTTTACTTGCATCACATCATCCAACAGATTGTAATGACGAAGATCAAAGAAACGGTGTCCAAACTCTGTGAATAGTTCAAACCTTCTCTCTTTGATAATGGCATTCAGCAAAAAGGCGGAATCCGAAGTATTTGCAATACCGTTTAAACCAGCTCGGGTACGGACCGCATTAATGTCAGCAACCGCCGCATTGTACTGAGCCATCTTCAACATAGCCTCAGCTCTTATTAAATACAACTCCTCCACTCGTAAGATCACAGAATATTCCATCGTTGTGGCACTGCTGGAGTACTGTTGGTATTTAAAGGGGTAATAGTAAGTTTTGTTTTGTGAATCCTTGATCTGCGCAACCCAGGAACTGAACCTTTTATCGCCGGTTTCAAACTCGGAGATAAAATCCTGCCGAAGCGCAACATTTGAAGGTGGTGCTGTTTTGATAATAAATACGTTGCCCTGATAAGTATTGTATCCTGCACCATAAGGCAATAGTTGCCAAATACTACTGGTGCTGTCTTTTAAGAACAACTTATCTAGGACTTCCATCTGATACTGCGGATTGTTGATAACAAGATCGCAATAATGCTTAGCACTACCCCAGTCGGATTGATAGTAGCCAATTCTTGCAAGCAAAGCATAAGATGCCATCTTTGTGGGATAAATTCTACTGCCTTTAGGTAGTGTTTCCGGCAGCAGGGCAAGTGATGCTTCAAGATCATTCCTACATTTTAAATAAACTTCATCAACACTGATTTTACCTATACTTTGATTAACCTCATAAGCTGTTGTTGTAACATAAGGTACAGCACCGTAAGTCAATGCAAGATAAAGATGAAGGATGGAACGTAAAAACAGTGCTTCTCCTTTGAGCTGAGCCTTCACCGCAGTGCTCAGCTGATCTGAATTTTCCACCCCTTCAATCACTGCATTGATATTGTAGATCTGAGTGTAACTTGTATTCCATACCGTACTGATTTTATCTGTACTGGCAGTATGGCTCAATTGATAGAAAATTGAAGCATCCGTTGTGGCAGCGCCATAAGACTGTAGCTCATCAATATAGGATCCCCAGATCACCTGCGCTCCTGATGAAGAACCAGACAGAAATCCTGACTCTTCCAGCGACCTGTAGATTCCTGCCATGGCAGCCTTTGCCAACTGGTCATCTTTAAAGACCACATCTCTTGTTATTTGATTTTTTGGCAATCCAACATCCGTAAACTCATCACAGCTTTTACAAAGCAGAAGGGATATGATTAAAATTGACAGTAGAATAATATTTCTGATAATTGTATTTTTCATGATAATTAAGGTATTAATAGGTTAATGAAAATCCACAACTGATGACGCGTAATGGACTGCTGTATCCTGCTAACATAAATTCAGGATTACTGCCCTTATAGTTGGAGAATACAAAGAGGTTTTGCCCACTTGCAAAGATCTTCGCCTTGAGTTTGCTTTGGTTCAATGACGGAATTGTGTACGTCAATGTCGCATTCTTGACCCTCACTGTAAAAGAATCCGATACCGTTGCATCACTGTTGATAAAGAGTGAGCTTGTTGTTGCAGCTGCAGGATTAAAGCCGGCACTGGGCTTCTGAAACTGGGCATCAGGATTATCCGGGGTCCAATAATCATTGTACATTGCAGGTCGGTTGGCCATTACCCCTAAGTTATTGTACATCGAGTACGCATTATACTGACTTTGACTTACAAATTGCAGAAGCACGTCAAAGGTCCAATTTCTATATTGTACACTATTTTGAAGACCGCCATACCAGTACTCTTTCAGCTCCTTACTCACCACACGGTCCGCAGTATTGATAATCCCGTCCTTATTGGCATCATAAAAAGTATAGAGTCCCGTTACAGGATCGATGCCCGTATATTGGTATAATTTGACCAATGATGTAGACTTTCCGACCTCAAATTTGTTGGAATAGGTTGAAGTAGCCAGATTAGGAAACTCAAGCAGTTGATTTTCAGGCAACGTGAAATTGAGATTAGCCGTCCACTTCCAGTTTACTGATTGTACATTGACCGACTGGAAAGAGATCTCTAGACCTCTGTTTCTCACCGTGGCACCAAGATTTGCCTGGATACTTGTAAATCCGACCGTTGCCGGCATTGGGATTCCAACCAACTGATTAGAGCTTATATTATGATAATAGCCTAATGTAAAATTCAATCGTTCCTTAAACAATCCCATTTCCAGAGCTGCCTCAAATTTCCTTGTAAGCTCCCAGCCAAAATTTTTATTATAAAGCCTTTGCGGTACCAAGCCTGAACTACCACCATATGACCCGCCGGTAGATTGGTAGGTATCGTAATACTGATAGTCGCCAATTTGATCATTACCAGCCACCCCATAACTTGTTCTCAATTTTCCAAAACTCATCCAGGACGAGTCTTTCAGCATATTTTCTTCAGAAAAAAGCCAGGCCGCACCTAAAGCACCAAAGTTGGCATATCGCCTGTCGGAACCAAACCTGCTGGAACCATCTCGCCTTCCCGTTAAATTCAGAAAATACCGTTTGTTAAATCCGTAATTAAGCCTTGTATATACAGCCTGATAGCGGTAAAGTGTTTCACTGGCGCTAGGAACCGTGATGGTAGTTGCCGCTGCAATATTGGTCAACATTTCATCAGAAGGAAAATTTTTGGCGAGGATCACTACATTGTCAGACTTCTGTTCCTGTAAAGAAGCACCCAACAAAGCTGACAGCTTATGTTTACCCCACCTTTTTTCATAATTCAGCTGGGGCTCCAGTATCCAACTCTTATTCTGCTTCTGTCCTTTTCTTATTGATGAATTACTGCTTCCTATATTGCTTGCAGGATTGTAAGTAGTCTTTGGAAATAATTTTTGGTCGTAAGCATTATAACTACTGTAGCCTGTGTTGAGGTTGACAGAAAACCCGCCTCCAATATTGTAGCTGGATGTAATGTTGGCATTCAAGCTGTTGGTTTTAACAGAATAGGTCTGCGTTGCGGGTCCCATCGGATTCGAAAACGTACTGTTCTCCCAATTGATCTTATGATCAGCCGTATAGAGGTCAGGTGCATTGGGCGCCAACGAAGCATACAGAATATTAAAGTCTGTCGGAGGCAGGACATTGTTCTGTAAAGCTGCTGTACCATTAAACCCTATCTGGAATCTTCTGTCTTTACTCGAGTGGTTGAGGTTAATGCCTAAGTTATTTCTGGTGTAGTGGTAACTTCCCGGAAATACTGTTGTTTCTTCATTGTGACCACCGGAAACCGAAAATTGTGTATTGCCGCTTCCGCCAGATACACTGAGCTGTACATCTGAAAATTCAGCCTGATTGCCGACGAAGTATTTCTGCCAGTCTGTATTTTTTGTAGAACTCCACACCCCATTGACATCGTACGCATTGGCAGGAATCGCAATACCATCATTGGCGAAAGCCAGTTTACGCATTGTCATATATTCCTCAAGAGTCATCATTTTAGGAAGGTTGGTCATATCGCCAAGACCATAACTTGTTCTCAGACTTACCTCTGTTCGCTCCTTCTTTCCTTTTTTAGTAGTAATCAATATGACGCCATTGGCACCCTTGCTGCCATAAATGGCGGTTGCATCAGCATCCTTCAAAACTTCGAAGGACTCGATGTCTTCAGGGTTAATGGAATTTAGGGGATTGGTTTCACTAAAAGGCATAATATTTCCCGACATTCCGGTATTAAAATCATTGATTTGAGGTAAAGGAACACCATCGACTATGTACAACGGTTTATTGCCGTCATAGCCTGTAGAAGCATAGCTTCTTAAACTGTTTCTCCCCCTGATCTGCACATCGAAACCACTTCCGGGAACACCTGAATTCTGGGTAATCGTCACACCCGGCATCCTGCCCTGCATGGCTGATAATACATTATTCACAGGCTGGTTTTCTATATCTTTAGCCGTGACCTTGGCTATACTTCCGGTACTTTCTTTCTCTCTTACTTTGTAGTAGCCGGCGTTGAGAATAACTTCTTCGATTCCCTTTACTTTTTGTTCTAAGCTGATATTGACGACGGTCTGATTGGTGGCTGTGATTCGTTCTTCAGCATAATCAGGATGTCTGAACAATAGGATGGGATTTTCTTGTGAAACCTGTAATGTGTAGGTTCCATTTTCGCTGGTGGTCGTTAACTGATCGCTGCCCTCTTGGGAGATAATCACTCCTGAAAGGGGTTTGTTGGATGCTGTAACGGTACCGGAAATGGTGCGTGTTTGGGCTTTTGTGTTGCTGCCGACAGCGGTCAGCATAAGGCCAAAGAAAATACCTCCTATCTTGTAATAGGAATTTTTCATAGATTTGTAAAAGGTTTTTAATCGTTAAATTAATTACTGATCTGCTCTTTCCCTATGTCGTCAAACTGTATGGGAAGGGGCTTTTTTGTTTTTTTATTTTTTGTAATTAATGTGATGGATTCATCGATGATAAAAACTTTCCTAATGCCCTTTGGTATGAAAAAGGACTGGTGAGGTTCTGTAAGCAGTGACCGCAAGGCACCGGAAAGAATTAATATGAATGAAATCTGTGTCCCGTGTGAGCTATTTAAAGCCGCAATAGGTTGTACCCTCCTATTGTATCCTGTAATCTGATACTATGTTTTAGGAAGCGGGCTTAGATTTAAATGTAGATGTGGGCGAACTGCATTGAAAGAAAACGGCATGAGACTCTACATTATCCGTAATAGGGGTACTGGTATACCTTACACACAGATAAGAGGAAGAGACTCACGCCTAGGTCGTGAGCCGCTTACTTATCGTCTTGTGTGTTTAAAAATTACCAGTTTTCTATTACAAGATTCTAAGCAATAGCTTCTATTTTTCTTTGAAGTATCGCAAAATTACATTTATTATGTAATCAAAGCAAATATAAAGAAATTAATTAACACATCCAAATATGGATGTGTTTAAATGTTAATTATTTAGGTAATTGCTTAAAATATTAAAAATGGCGGATGGTAAAATTGTAGAGATAATTATTTCTGAACTCGACTTGTTTGTTATAGATAAGATTCGTGAGTATAGAGGAAAAAATAAACCGTATATTTCACAAGTAGAATTATCTCAAAGAATGGGTTATGCTGACGGCTATGTTGGGAAAGTTGAAAATTTTAGCTCAAATGCACGATATAATATTAGAAAATTAAATTTAGTTGCAAAAGCACTTGACTTAAATTCGCCACGAGACATTTTGCCTATGCAAACTCTAAATAATGATTTGATATTCCTTCGCTTAAAGGTTAATACCAAAAAGAATGATACTGTTGAATTTTTTAATAACAATGTCATAAAAAATTATGAAATTCTAGAAAAAAGGGTTTTAACTGAAGATCAAGTCAAAGATCATAATAACAGACGAATTAAGAAATCTTAATAGAAGTTTTATTATATTTATCAATGACATCATAATACTAAAATGAAAATTGCTGAAGAATATCTCTGATTTATCCGTGTATGCTTTATTGTCTTAGATTCTGCACCCGTTTATTCATTTAAATACTAAATACTCAAATGGTCTTTGATCTGATAACCTTTTTCATCTAACTTCGCTTTAAAGTCAATGTTTTTATTAAAAGATTCAAGTGCTTCTGTTATTTTATTTATGATTTCAGAATCATTTATGTTTTTGTCGGTGATATTATTTTTTAAGATCGTGAGATAATCTTCTAATAACAAGTAGTTTTCCATATTTCGATCAGATTCAATATTTGATAGAATTTCCTTAGCTTTATAGAGCTTATTTATGATATTTAGAAGAACTTTTTTATATCCATTCTCATCATCAGAATAATTCTCTATACAATGCAGACCTATCGATTTTAAACTGTTGATGACATACGAATTCAATTTTCCCATTGATAATATTTTATCAAATGCCAAAATTTCATATTGGAATGGAATTTGGCTTTTTATATAGGAAAGTTCTTGCGTAACATATGTTCCAAAAGGATAAGTATCAGCACAAATCTCTCCATCGATTTGCTTTGTGAATTTTTCAAATATTTTTAGTGAAGATAAGCCGATGCGTCCAAAAATATAAACCTTGGTACTTCTTACGATAGAAGATTTTATTATCGAAAGTCCAATCGTCTGAAAGAAATTGGATATTTTAGTATACAGATGACTTTTTTTGTAGATCAACGCCTGCTCAAACAATTGCTCCAGACTCCGTTGATTAAAAGAAATCATTGAAGTTACATCATTACTGACGAAATCTCCATTCGGGTGCTCATATTTTATAGAGGATAAATAATCTGTTAAGACTTTAACCCACCAATCCTGACAATATTCAAGTATATTTGCTGCCAAACTATCCTCATTGAACTGGAGAGCTTTAACAAAAGCCTGATTAATAAAAACCATAAACCCTATCCCGTCATAATGATGGTTTTCAGAACCATGGATATTGAAATCAGCAAATTTCTCCAGATAAAATAATTCAATTTCAAATTTAAGCTGTATCATGATTTCCGCAGCGATTTCATTTCTCTCTTTTACTGCCACTTGATACAAACTCTTAGTCAGAGTATCTATTTCCTGATAAAATTCTATAGGATGTAGCTCTCCTTTATTTAGAGAATCGGTATGTAAGGTTTTGAAATGCTCAATACAGCCACTTTTGATTGCAAGGAGCGCCATCCTATCAAAGTCTTTGACTGCACTCGTACCTACCTCAATTAACAGGTTGATCGGATTCCTCTGCTCTTTATAGATTTTATTTTCTTTTTGGTCGACAATCTCACCAATAAAACTACTGTAAGTCCACTTTCTATCGAACGTACTTATTAGCTCCCCAATATTATTCCTACTTTGGGAAGAGCGTAAAAGCAAGGTAAGGATTGGAATTATTAAGATGACCAGAACCAGAGAAATCGCTAAAGATAAAATATAAATGCTATCTCCATAAGCTGATCTATCGACTGCTCCCTTTAGATAAGCGATTGTGTAGAGCAGCAAAATAATGGTAGCTATAAAAAGCGTAAATATAAACTTGATGAATTTATTGGCAAAGAACTTAATAAATGTAAACCTTCCAAAGTATCTATGAAATACATTAAATGAAAGGATGATAAAAGAAAATAAGATACTGACAAATATGCTTATTGTCCGAAGAACACTTTCTGCAATATAGATCTGGGTTTCCTTTGAACCTAATGTGAAGAAAAATTTTCTATCAGATAAAAAGAGATATAAAATAAGGACAATCAAGGTTAATAAAATAATCATCCAAAAGTTGATAATATTTAATTCTTTTGGTCTTATTTGATATAACAGCCGGAATTTAATTTGGAAATATTTCGTTTCACATGTATCCCAAAAATCACATATCCTTTTCGTAGTTCTATCATAACAAGAAATATTCTCAGCAGGTACATCTTCTGTCTTATTCATACTATTAGTTTACCTTAAATATAGCTAAAATATTTGATAGATATTTGTAATTTATTATAGATACACTAATTACATGTGCTAAACTAATATATGTAAAACAGCAAGAATTTATTCTTGCTACAGCAGCAAAGTATTTAATATAAAGAAAGGCTCAGTAAATTACTAAGCCTTTTCTATTCTAAATCTCATTCAATCCTAATTCTCGTAGAAAATCATTATGTTTCTTAGTAGAATCAGCTATGGATTTATTGATGCGTTCCAAGTCTTTATTGACAACCTCCAAATCAATTTTAACATTTTCTAAAGCTGTGCTTACATATCTGGAAATATTTAAATTAAAACCATTATTTTTGATTTCTTCTTTAGAAACTCTTCGTGAATAACGTTCTTCTTCTGTTCTATCTCTATAAGTATTTACAATTTTTTTAATGTCATTAGGTTCTCCATCTTCACCTTCTCTAAGCGAGTTCTGTCTTTTACCTTTTTCAAAATGTTCACTTGCATTGATAAAAAGGACATCGTCTTGTTTCTTACATTTTTTCAAAACAATGATACAGACCGGAATACCGGTCGAATAGAATAAATTACTTGGCAATCCAATAACAGTGTCAATATTATTGTCTTTTAACAACTTAGTTCTGATACGTTCTTCTGCACCGCCTCGAAACAGAACACCGTGAGGTAGAATAATGGCCATTGTGCCTTCTTTTCCCAAATAATGAAAGCCGTGCAATAAAAATGCAAAATCAGCTGCTGATTTAGGTGCTAAACCGTAGTTTTTGAAACGAAAATCGTCGGATGTAGCGTCTGAAGGATCCCATTTCAAACTAAAGGGGGGATTAGCAACGATCGCATCAAATTCAACTTTTTTGGAAGGGTTCATTTCGTTTAAAATATCCCAGTCATTAACTAATGTATCACCGTGATGAATTTCGAATTCCGTGTCTTTTACACCGTGCAAAAGCATATTCATTCTCGCAAGGTTATAGGTTGTTATATTTTTTTCTTGTCCGTATATTTTACTTATTACCCCTTGTCCTTCTTTTAATCTTTCACGAACATTTAATAGCAGTGAACCAGATCCACAGGCAAAATCTAATACTTTTTCTAGCTTTTTCTTTTTACCTGTAGTTGGATCTTGGGCATCCAAAGTCACGATCTCGGAAAGTATAGTGGATAACTGCTGAGGCGTGTAGAATTCTCCTGCTTTTTTTCCTGAACCAGCTGCAAATTGACCGATAAGATACTCATAGGCATCGCCTAGTTTATCTGTTTTAGAATTAAATGAACTAATTCCTTCCGCAATCTTTGTGATTATGGTACACAGTTTTTTATTTCTATCGGTATAATTTTTACCTAGCTTTTCAGAATTGAGATTTATTTCAGAAAACAAACCCTGAAAATTACCTTCGAAAGATTCATTCTCGATATATTCGAAACCATTGTGCAAAGTTTCCAAAAGATCATTGTTTTGTGTACGGGCGAGCTCTGAAATGCTTTCCCAAAGAAATTTTGGCTGAACGACATAATGTACTTTTCGACGCATTTGCTTTTCAAAAGCAGCAATGTCATTTGGATTTTCCTGATACCATATTTCTAGATCTGTTGAGACTTTTAATTTCTCTTTAACATCTTTTGGTGTATTTGGATAATCAGAGCCTAATTCTTTTCGTGCTGCTTGCTCATAATTATCTGATAGATATCGTAGAAACAAAAATGAAAGCATATAATCACGAAAATCATCAGCATTCATTGCGCCCCGTAAATCGTCCGCTATATTCCAAAGGGTTTTCCCTAATTGTTGTTGTTCTTTTTGTGTCATAATTTTTATTGTTTAACATCTTCGGCTACAACAGCTTTTTCAACCAATAATTCCGGCAGACGAAATTGATATTTTTTTAAAAATCCATCCAAAATGTCTATGAATAAATTTTTAGTATCTTCTCCCATTTCTTGAGGTTCGTAAACTGAATATTTCCCATGGCTTAGCAAATTCAAAGCTCTAGATTTAAGTACTTCATCTTCCATGTCTTTCATACAATCTGAGAAATCATCATAGCCAAAAAAAGTAGCTGTTTTCTCTAAAATGCTTCGTAACATATTAAAATGGTAAGTATATATTTTTTTACTATCCATAACCTGTTTTAGTTCTGTTAGAACTGCAACATGATGGAAGAAAGGTGTATCATCTGTAGATCTGAGAGTATGACTATCTAATCCATTTTTATAAAGAAAATGTCTAGCAGTTTTCTGAGTTTTAAATTCATTACAGATAACGTTGAAAAACAAGGAGTGATGCGAAGAGATCACCACTTTTACTTTGTCTTTACCTTTTTTAAGTAACTGCGCCAAATCACTTGCTACAGCTATTGCATTATTGTCATCCAATGAAGAAATTGGGTCATCTATGTAGATAAATTTCACCCACCTATAGGCTCCAGTTCCGTCATCATCAATAGCTAATTCGCAAATGGCTAGAAACAAACACCAGATAAAAATATTTTCCTCGCCTCTTGAAACTTTAATATGATCTTGTTTAATAAATTCGGGTTCTTCGGATTCTGGTTTGTGTTTTGGATTTTTTATATCTTTGCTAAAAACAATGGTCCAATTCTCATAATTGATTCTAAAATCAAAATCTGCATAACGCTCCAAATAGGCAAATATTTTTTCTTCCAGTGCAAGTTCTTTTAAACCATTGAAAAACTTGGATTGGGTATTTATTTTAAGAATCCTTTCTGTATCATTATCCAGATCATTATCCCACGAAAATAGATCTTCTGTAAATGCATTGAAATACAATGTATCTGCACCTGGATTTTTCTTTTTTCTTTTCGCATAGTCTTTGAACTCCATAGAAAGTCGTGTTTTACCAGTTCCATTGTAAGCAAACAATAATACAAAATTATGATCGTTTAGATCATCACGCAATCTTACTACCAGGTCTCTAAAACTTTTGTAATGAAATACTTTAGCCATCTTTAATTTGTTTGAGGAAATAGAACTTGCATCAATCCTTTTTTGTGTAGTTTTAGCCTGTCAATTTCATTTTGTTGTTCTGTAATTAAATCATCTAAGCAAGAAAGGCCAGTAGCAATTTTTTGCTGTTCAGCAATATTCGTTGGAAAATAGAATTTGTATTTCAAAAGATTTTTTCCATTAATAGAATTTATAGTTGCGCCCAAGTCGGCATGTACCTGTTTAAAATATGAATCAGATTGAAATAGTTGATAAACAAAATTATAATTTTGGCTTCTAAAAATCGTCATAAATGCTCCGTGTGTCGTTTCAGTCAAATTCTCTTTCACCAGTGCATTTTTTCCAATCAGTGACTTAGAACCGTTACGAATACATATTAAGATGTCTCCTATTTTTGTTAAATTATCACTATTGATCATCATTGAAACATACACATTATCAATAAAAACCAATCTGCTATTTTTAATATTTGACGATCTTAATACTAAAGTACCTTTGTCATTGATATCATCAGGAGAATATATTAAACCATTTACAAGTCTTCCAACTTCTGAAAGTTCTTTTTCCACCCAATCTCCATCATTTTGAAACTCCGGAAATCTGTATTTGGGTACAGTTTCTCCTTCTTGCGGGAAAAGGTTTTGCATTAAACCTTTCTTATGTAATTGTAAGGCTTTTAATTTTTCTTCCTGTGCTTCAATTACTTCATCCAAACTCAATAGACAATCTGCGATCTTTTGTTGTTCTTTGGGATTAGTTGGAAGATCAAATTGATAATTCAGTAGGTTTTTACCGTTAATAGAATTAATCGTCGCTCCTAGATCTGCGTGAACCTGCTGAAAAAATAAATCGGATTGAAATAATTGAGATATAAAGCCATAATTATCACTCCTAAAGACAGTCATAAATGCGCCGTGTGTAGTTTTGGGAAGTGTTTCTTTGATCAACGCATTCTTTCCAATTAGTGATTTAGAACCATTACGAACACAAATCAGAATATCCCCAATTTTTGATAGATTTGCCTCATTGATTTTTAAATTTACATAGACATTATCTTCAAGACTAAGCTTATTTTTCTTAATATTTGACGACCTTAAAACAAGAACACCTGCTGAAGAGACATCATTCGGAGAATAGGTTAGACCATTTACTAAATTTCCGACTTGTGATAACTTTTTCTTCTCCCATTCTCCTTCATTTTTAAACTCAGGAAAACGTATTTCAGGTATATTTTTTTTGTTATCCATTGTCTATTATTTTACGGTTTTGTAGTGCAATCATATCTGCCATTTCTTCTTCTGTTGGTAAAACGGTTTTGTATTTGGAAGCAAACAATTGTCTATTTTCCTGCAATACAGAATATTTGACAATGGTTTCATCTTTTTCTGCACAAAGAATAATACCAATAGTCGGGTTGTCGTCTTCACCTCGCTTCAAGGCATCAAACATCCGTACATACATATCTATTTGCCCAATATCTGCGTGGCTAAGCTTGGTTGTTTTCAAATTGATCACTACAAAACACTTGAGCAGATAATTGTAAAAAACCAAGTCAATATAAAAGTGCGAGGTTTCTGTACTGATGCGCATTTGGCGATTTACAAACGAAAAACCTTTTCCCAATTCCAGCAAAAATTGCTGTAAATTTCCAATAAGTGCTTTTTCAAGAGTTGACTCTTTGCCAGATAAGTCTTCAGGTAAATTCAAAAATTCAGCGATATAGGGATCTTTTATAAACTCAGAAGGATTATATTTTTCGTTATTTTCAACAGAATCATGATTTTGTGTTGAGAGTAAACGGTGGTAATATCCGCTTTTTATATTCCGTTCCAGTAATCGAGAACTCCAATTCTGCGAAGAGGCTTCGTTGATGTAATAGTCTCTTTCTCCTGCGTTGCTAAGTCGCATAATGATGCGGATGTTGGTCCAACTTAGATTCCCTACGCGTTGCGTAGAGAATTGGTCGTAATCTGGAAATGTTTGATAAAACTGCTTCATATTCCACAGATTAGCCTCTGAAAATCCTTTACCTATCGTACTGGATAGGTGTTTGGAAAGATTGGTGATTAGATTATCACCATAACCTGCACGATTTTGACCTTGTTGTTCTTGTAATAAGATACGCTTACCTATTTGCCAATATGTTTTTACCATAATGGTATTTATAGCTTTAAAAGAATTGCTTCTTGCTTGTTGCAGCAAGTCACTGATTTCTATAAAAAAGCCGTAATCGCTTGTTTGTATTTCTGGTTTATTACTCATAAGCTGCTAATCCGGATATTTCTTGTCCTTGTACAAGTTTTTTCAAATATGGCACTAGATCTTCCATTAAAGCCAATTCTTTTTTACTTCTCTCTCTCCAGCCTAAATCCAATGGTTCCATCAGATCATTGAGTTTTTCGCCATCAAAGATCATTCGATCCATAATTTCATCTACAAATTTTTGAAGAGATTCTGGACTCAAGTCTTGCTTTTCTGCTATAACAGAGAGGTCTTCTTTACTTTTTTCGTTTTTAAATTGGTGATAACCTTCTTCAATATTTTTCACGTCCAAAGCCGTTTCCATATCCAGACTGTTTATATAGGCAATGATTACATCACGCTCATCCATCATATTGGCATTAGAACTTAAAATTGATATTAATTGCTCTTTAGTAATTTTCTGTTTAGAAGGCTTCTTTTGTGTAAGCTCTGCAATAAGTCCCATAATATAATCATAGTCAATAACTGCGGAGGCAAATAATACCAGTTCAAAATCTAACTGTTGTACGGTTGGGTCAATCGACCGAGCATCTCCCTTTTTACCGTCTTGTTCCTGTTTATTTTTAAACTTTAAAGCAGTTTCGATATACATACTTCGGAAAGATCGCAGATCATCTTTTGGCAGAAGATTTTCTATTTTTTCCGCTTGTTCCTTCGACAGGTCAGTGTACTGATCTAACTGTGTTTTCAAGCGTTGTATTTCTTTGAACTTGATAATGAACTCTGCTCTTGCGGCGTCGCCCATTAAGTTGTTTACTTCTTCCGGTTTGCATTCCAAACCAAAAGAATTCATCATTTTATTTAATTTTGTTAAAGCCTCCTCATATTTCTCGATCACTTTAGGTGCAGGATCCACCAACCATACTTCTCTGGCTCTAGATTTGTCTTGTTCTCCTGAAAATAACATTATAGCTTCATTTACCGCATCTTTCTGCTGTCGGAAATCCAGAATATTACCATACGGTTTGGTATCGTTCAGTACTCTGTTCGTCCTTGAGAAAGCCTGGATCAAGCCATGGTACTTGAAATTTTTATCTACATAGAGCGTATTAAGGTATTTCGAATCAAATCCTGTAAGAAGCATATCGACAACGATCACAATATCTATCTTGTTCTTATGTGCATAATCTTCATTGCTGTATTTCTGATCCTTGATTCTAGATTGTATATCCTGATAGTAAAGATCGAACTCGCTGATGGTGTGGTTGGTTCCAAATTGTCGATTGTAGTCGGCAATGATCTCAGATAAAGCTTTCTTCTTTCCTTCAGGATCTATTTTATTATCTTCCTTTTCTTGAGGAAGGTCATTTTGCAATTGCTTAATATCGGCGGAATTTTTGGCATTTCCAATTTCTCCATTTTTTGAAGATGTTTGTGAAGGCGGGGAAAATACGCATGCAATATTTAATGCGACAAAATCCTCATTTTCCTTTAGCTTTTTATTTTGTATTTCCTTGAACAAACGAAAATAAGCAATCGCATTATTAATGGAACCAGTCGCAAATATTGCATTAAAACGTCTTTGGTCTGTTGCTGTATTATGCTTTTCTAATATAGCATTGACAACAGCTTTTTGTTTTTGCTCTTCAGTCAAAGTAGTGACATCGCCTGTGTTTGCTTTAAAGTAATCTACGTGAAATTTCAATACGTTTTTATCATCAATTGCATGGGTGATAGTGTAGGCGTGCAACTCTTTTTCAAAAATATCCTCTGTGGTCTTATACGTTCCTGATTCATTTTCACGAATGACATAAGACGCATTTTGTGGAAAGATAGGAGTTCCGGTGAAACCGAAAAGTTGTGCATTGGGGAAAAATTCTTTGATAGCCTGGTGATTATCTCCAAACTGAGAACGGTGACATTCGTCAAAGATAAAAACAACCCTCTTATTTTTCAATGGCTGCAGGCGTTCCTTATACTTGTTTTTATTCTCTCCATCCAAAGCCAATCCTAATTTCTGAATGGTGGTAACAATCACTTTATCAGAATAATCTGTTGACAGTAATCTTTTCACGAGAGATTCTGTGTTGGTATTTTCCTCCACACTTCCCTCCTGAAATTTGTTAAACTCTTCTCTTGTTTGTCTGTCCAGATCTTTCCTATCGACTACAAATAAACATTTTTCTATATTTGGATTATCCTTTAATAGTGTAGAAGTTTTAAATGAAGTAAGTGTTTTACCAGAACCTGTCGTATGCCAAATATAACCATTGCCTCTGTTTTCTTCAATACAATCCACGATAGCTTGCACAGCATAGATTTGATAAGGTCGCATAACCAACATTTTCTGCTCCACTTCCACCAAAACCATATATCGGCTAATCATTTCACCTAAAGTACATTTTGCTAGAAATTTATCCGAGAAATCAAACAGGTTATCTATTTTTTTATTCTTAATATCTGCAAGCTTATAGACCGGTAAAAATTGTTCATCGGCGTTAAATTTGAAATGTTGGTTTCTGTTATTTGCAAAATAATAGGTGTCTTTGCTATTGCTGACAATAAACAACTGCATAAAACAAAGTAAAGAATTGCTATACCCGTTCCCTGCATCATTTTTGTAATCAACGACCTGTTGCATAGCTCTTCTAGGGCTTATTTCCAGAGTCTTTAACTCTATTTGAACAACTGGTATTCCGTTAATTAATATAATAACATCATATCGATGATTACTATTTTCAGTATTGACCCGAAGCTGATTAACAACCTCAAACTCGTTTTTGCACCACTCTTTTATATCTACCAAAGTATATTGCAGTGGAGTTCCATCTTCCCTAATAAAAGTATTTTTTTGACGAAGAGTTTTAGATGCTAAAAAAACATCTGGATTGATGATTTCGTCACGTAATCGGTTAAATTCGACCTCTGATAGATTAACCCTATTTAATACATTAAATTTTTGCCGAAAGTTTTCCTCCAAACTTTTTCTATCCCTTATATCAGGACGGTAGGTATATTTTAAATCTTGAAGTCTCGCGATCAAATTTTCTTCTATATTAGTTTCTTTGGTCATTATATTAGAACTGAAATTAATCCTCAAATATAGTAAAATTAGTAGCCTCATACTTTACCACACTTGCTTTAATATTGCTTTTAAATTTCTAAATTTCTTTTAAAAGTGGAAATATATCTTAATGAATGATTTGAAAAATTTCTACAGGCTATTTTTTTTAAACAGCCAAAAATCTATACCTGTCACTTCAAAAACATTTCCGATAATATCGATGAGTTTCATTTTTAGCCTTTTCACTGCTTACATAACCGCGCATTGTATCATCTGAGATATTCAGAATAAATGAGAAGAAGAAGAGAAAATCAGTATTTTTGTTAAAACTAATTAATTCTAAACTAATAACCCATTTATGAAAATTAAAAACATACAAGATTACCGCAGTTTCTATAAAAATGAAATCAGAGACCTGCCCACAAGAGATGAAAACTTCATCGGTAATTTCCTTATTGAAAAAGGAAGTCATAAAAAAAAATTCGGTTGGTTTGAGATTTACCACGGCGATAAGGAAGGATACGGAAAAGCAGAAGCAGGAATTGAAAACTTTTTACAGAGTTTTCTGGATATGGCGAAAGATGGTCAGGCAGTTTATGAGTTTTTGCAAAATGCTGTAGACGCAGGAAGCACGCATTATGCCATGATATGGGGTAAGGATGAAATTGACGGCAATCATTATTTGATGGTGGCTAACAACGGTAAAATGTTCAACCTCGATAGTGTCCGATCGATCTTAAATGTGGGGTCATCTACTAAAACAAGTAACAGCAACACTATAGGTAAATTTGGTATTGGATTCAAGCTTGCCCACCGCCTTGTTGGCAAGGATAATGGGCTACAAGAACTTATCAACGAAAACTCCGGCCCCATCTTATTCAGCTGGAAGAATTACGAAATTGATCAAATAGCAAACAGCGAGGAAATTGAACCGCAACCTTTGCAATATTTTCCCAATGAAACAGGAAACTATGATTTAAAAGATGATTATCCTTGGCTATTTAAAATTTTAATTACCTGCTTTCCATGTTTGCCTCAGAATTCTGCTGTTAAAGAATTACCAAAAATGGCCAATGGAGATCAATCCGTAGTAAATCCATTTAGTATCGAAGAATATGATGTTCTTTCCCGATGGATAAAGAAAAATCAGAAGATACTTACTAAAGATACCTACAATGAAGGTTCACTATTTTTTATCAAATTAGGCTCTGGTAAAGAAGAGGAACTTGCAGAGGAAAATCTAAAGGAAGGTGTGAAATTTGCCATTGCAATACTGAAAGAAACTGCTCCTGATGATGAGAGGTCAGCAAAACTTCTTGAAACCGTACAACTCAATAATGATGAACCTATTACCTATCCGGATCTGGAGTATATCAAGCTAACGATCGACAAAGAGACAGAGAGAGATACTTATGCACACATTCGCTTTGGTACTGAAAATTTTGAGGATCTCAATGATGAACAAAAAAGAAAAATAAGCGAGGAAGCAAATATAGAAGCCCTTTTTGGATTTAGAAAATACAGTGAGATCGATTCATTTTTTAAAGGAGCGCCAAACTTATATTTATATTTCCCTTTGTCTGAAGAGGTTCACAATTTCAATTATATTTTACATTCCAATGCTTTTTACAAAGGGAGTTCAAGAACATTTCTGCATAAAGGCAATCATAAAGAAGATGGCATCAATGAAAGGCTATTAAAGGTAATTGTTGTTAAGATTGAAGAAAAATTAAAAGAACTATCATCTTCTGAAAGACAATCAGACCAATTGCTCTTTCTACATTTCTATGCCTCACTGCTAACATCTGGGAAAAGCAATAATCAGGATAGACTCTGGATAGAAGTTCCTTATATCAATCCTGTGAACCAGATTTTGACAGAGTATATTCCAGTACGAAACTTAAAGGCGGAAACAGGGTACTCACTGATCAAGGAAAGAACGAAGGTCTTTATAAAAAAGACTCAGATTGACATTGATCCAGCTACATGGGAGCTTAAGGATGTCAACTGGTTATATTGGAATCTTGATGATTATGACATTACTGCCAAAGCCTCTTTTAAATTAGGGATTCAAGAGTACTCCATTTTTGACCTGCTTAAAAATACTGGCATTGAGGGACAATTCAATGCTTGGATCAATGGAGATGATAAAAAAATAAGACTTGTACTAAAAGAATTATCTGCTTTTGAAGGTAATGTTACTTTAATTAACGAAGTAAGGCCACAACTTGTCAAATTAAAACTTTTTAGGTTCTCAAATGATGATCTACTTAGTATATCTGAATTTTTGGAAAAGGAAAAAGAGGGCTACCTGCTGCTACATAATACTCTTGGCGAAGTAAGTGAAATTCTTATTAAAACAGGTATGATTACTACAGCGATTGACTTGGATGAATACAAATTCGTAGATATCTACAGAACATACCTGTTACAAACTTCGAAACACGGAAGCTACATTGAGCTTACAAAGCTATTCAGCACTTGCGCAAAAGATGAAAGTCTGGTAAATTTATCGGTATCAGAAAAGCTTAAATTATTCAATGCCTTTAGAACATTAAACACAGAAAATGTAACAGAAAGGATCAAGGAGCTAAAATTATTTACAAACGACCTAGGTAGACCGGTTGCATTTAAGTCTTTGCTAGGCAAGCAGCACAATTCTTGGTTAAGAATTCTAAGCATATCATCAAATGAGATCGATGACCAGGTGAAATCTTTTTTGCTGAACGATAGAAAAGAAATTTATCAGTCAATAATTTATCCTTTCTGGTCTGAAATTTTAACATATATTTCAACTAATAAAGAGAAAGCTAAAGAAATTTTCAGTGATTTAACTGCGCTATACCAAGAAAGTAGCTGGCCTTTAGCTAATCAGCACCTTTTGTCAAATCAGGATTTGATTATCTATAATTCAGAAATATTGCGATCTGACCGTATATTTTTCTCAAAAGCATTATCGATGTTGCATGAAGAGGAATTCAGAAAAGTTCAGTCTATAGGTATGAAGTTTTATAACGTCCATATCCCTGATCAAAATATCCTCGCTTATCTGGATGAGTTGCCCCTTCAATATTCAAGTATTTCAATCGATCCTGTGTTAAGCAACATGAAAATTTCAAAAGATGATATAAATGATCTTATGTTGTTTTCCTATGCTTGCGAAATTGATTTTTTCGAAAAAAACGTCATCCTCTTTGACAAAGAACAATTTCTAATTGACAGTACAGCCGGGCTAAAGCAATATAGTGCTTCCAAAAGTGAGATCGTGAATTACATCAATAAGCACCACTCAGATCATTTTGCTCTACTTCCTGAAAATATCAACGTAGAAGTGGGAAAAATTCGATTGACAGATTCTGCTTTGGTGATCTACCTTATTGAGATCTTCAAAGAAGATTCGATGGAACGAGAGCTTGATCTCATAGAATTGGTTTTGAACGAAAGGTATGATGACAAGAGAGCTTTGATAGATAAATTAACATTTTTAAAATTAGATACTTTATGGGTCGAAACACGGCAGAATGAATTGTATTTGAAATTAATGACTGAAATCGTGAGCCCGACGTTCACAGCTCAGGAATTAACTAACATCCAGAACAAGATTCTTATTTACGAAAATGGAACTGAAGTCTTTATAGGAAAAGTAGAAAGTGCTCAGGATTCAATTGAGGTAAAAAGGAATGAAAAAACACTGTTTCTGTCGCAATCACAGATTTTAAATTTAGAAGATGCAGGAACGATCAAACTGATACAGGATTTTCATGATAGCATACTGCATAGAAATCTTATGGATCCAGCCAAAGCAAATCAGCTTTTCAAAATTTCAAAGATGGGGGTCACAACAGAATTGATTAGCAAGTTTGAATCTAACCTTAGGGATCTGAATATATTGAAAGATGCCCTACCCCTAAATAATTCACATCAACTGGCTTTTGTTCTCTATTCTGACAGATACGCTACAGATGATCTGAAGAAATTTGCAGTAAAATGCCACGATGAAAAATGGTATCATCTGAACGGAACAAAAATTATACATTCCACAACTAACTCAAAATTTATAGGAGATCCTTGGATGCTCAATGAATGCTACGAAGATTTACAGTCAGTTCTTTTATTAAATGATCTTGATGTATATAGTTTCAATGATGAGCACAATAATTTACTTGCCCCAAAGTTTCTTTTTGTCAAGGGCTTGAAACCTCATATATTGATGCCTGGCCAACAGACTTTTGAAAAATTAGACTATCTGTATAGTGGATGGAAAATCCTTTCTTCCACAGTTAGAGATTATAAAAGAAATGATGAATGGAAAAGTTTTTTAGGAATCGAGCCTTCGCAATACGTTTTTGACGGCATTCATACAGAAACAGAAATACTGCCACGAGAGTTTACGGACTGGTGTCAAGAAGATAATGGCAGAAGGGATCTATTGAAGGCATTAGGCATCAATGTCAAAGATAAATATTTAGAATCATTAAGATTATTCCTTCTCAAAGAAAGTGCTGGTTTAATTAATGGTCTGGAACTATCGAAATTCAATGATGTAATTCTACTAAATACTTTGGTAGGTTTAACAGGCGATTTTAAAAATTCAGAGTCAACTATTATTTGCTATGATCTTACAGAAGATGCAGATAGGATATCTATTATTATTAAAATTATCGCCCAGTTGATAGACAGAGAAATTGATTGTCCTCTTTTGGTCTATCACGACGCGAAGTCGTGCAAAGTGGTACATCATCAGGATGGAGCATTATATAAAATTGACAAGGACTTTCACGAAAAATTATTGCTCGATCAAAATAATCAGCTGAATAATATTTACCCTCTATGTTTGATCGTACTTGAAACCTTACTGGTTTATGAAAAAATTAATTCTCGTGCGGAAGAAATTGTATTTAAAAAGGTATTCGAACCAGGATCTGATAGCGTGTTACATGATGAGCCATTCTATCACAATTGGAGTAAAGACAATCGGATACATCTTCACAAAAGTCTAGAAATTAGATTTTCCGTTTACTATTTTAATGAGTTAACTAAATTTCTCGTAGGAACAATTAATGACGGATCTTACTACCAGTGGCAGGAACCAGATGGTTCCTTGATCATTTACTATGACAAATACATCCATTTAGATGGGCTGAAATCTCAATTGTTGAGAGATACAAGTCCTCTGGCAGGTCTGATTAGTGACCTGATCTCTAAACGAGACCTTATGCTCGCAAGCATTTATAATGCTTACAATTCAGCTAGCAAGGATGATGTCAGCAATGAACACCTTCAAGCATTACAGCATGCCTTTAGAGAAGAAAATCTAAAACAGGAACGCCAGATCTTAATCAGCAATATAAAGGATAATAAAAAATATTCTTATGTTTGGTTTATATCTTATCTGGAATATCTACTTACATTTTCAAAAAATTCAGAGGATAACAAAAAACAAAAAACGATTCGTTTTCATTCAATCAAAAGGCAAAAGGTGAATGAAATGTTATCCAATAAATATTTTTTACTTTGTGGAGGAAGCTCCTATATAAGTGATTCTATTGAGGACGTAAGTGATTTTTCATTATCTGTATTGCTCAACAATAATAAACGGTTTGATTTGGAGGTCGAAGGGGCACAAAAGCAGGGACAAGACTTGTTGATCTTCTGTCCTAAGGGTATCAGTAAAGAGGTTTCTGAAAATTTAAATAGGATCTTTCAGTTAGAAATAACCTTTACACCACAAATCGATTTGCTAAAAGAACTTAAAAATGCACTAGCAAATCGAAGTTACATTGATCCATGGGAGCAGATAGATGCTGCTTTACCAAAACTTCACTTTATTTATGGCCCTCCCGGAACTGGTAAGACAACTGCCTTATGTAATCAAATTTTAGATGAGGCAAGCAAAAACATGGATGTAAAGTATCTGTTTTTAACACCAACCAATAAGGCTGCAGATGTCTTATGCAAAAAGTTATTGATTTCAGGGAAATCCCAAAATGACGTAATAGCATCAAAGTTAGAGGCTCTAAAACAGGATAATAAATTCTTATCCGTGCACCGAATAGGTAAGCCTACAGATCCTGAGATTGAAAACTTTGACATCGATGTTTATCATGATTCTGTTCAAGACAGTTTATTAAACACTGCCAATGTATTGGCAATGACTATACACAGATTACCATATACTAAAGTTTTCGACTCATTTGACAATCGGGAAATCAAACTATTTAAGCTTGTTAACCACTGGGACTACGTTGTTTTTGATGAAGCGTCAATGATCAATCTGCCATATATCATTTTTGCAATTCTCTCCATTTATAAAAGTAGCCCAAGTACAAAATTTATTATTGCTGGCGATCCTAAGCAGATTCCACCGGTCGTAGATGCAAACGATAAAGATCTGGAGGAATTAGATATTCAAGACGAGAATATCTATTCACTTATGGATATTAAAAGCTTTGTTAGGGAGGAACAGATCTTGAGAGTCGGTGATACAATCGAAAATTTGGATACACAATATCGAAGTGTGAAAAAAATCGGCAAGTTATTTAGTGAACTTTCGTACTCTGACTTGTTAAAACATCATAGAGAAACTAATAATAAACCCTCTAGACCTTTGCCAGAAGGTTTTCGAAAGATGGTAAATAATAATATGACATTTATAGATGTCCCTCTTAAAAGTGAGGAGTCAATATTTAAGATAAGGCAATTATTTTACAGCTCCTATCATATTTACAGTGCTATACTTGTTAGTGAAATAATAAAATACTTTGATTCATGCCTAAACGATGGAGAAACGTGGTCAATCGGCCTCATTGCACCCTATAAAGCTCAAGCTGTTATGATGAATAAACTAATTGCTTCTTTTGGGATATCGGATAAATTAAAAATTTATGCGGATACTGTCCATGGTTTTCAAGGCGACGAATGTGATATCGTATTTTTCGTTTCAAATCCAAATAACTATTACTACACAGGTCATCCAAAAAGTCTGCTCTCAAAGGAGTATATTTATAATGTAGCGATTAGTAGAGCTAAAGATTATCTGGTGATTTTACATCCATTCTCCGACATCCCAGGTAATCCTTTCATTAATAAAATTAAAAGTTCATATCACAAAAATTTCGAGAATCCTCTTATTAAAAAATCATCGGATTTTGAAAAAGAATTATTCAGTAGCCATTCATTTATATATGATAACTGCTATATTACAGGACATGATACTGTTAATGTTTTCGGTCAAATAGAAAAGAAATACTTCATAAAAGCAAATTCTAATGCAGTTGATATCCAGCTTAGAGATTTTTAACTTTCAAATATCGAATTTCCTTAGCGAGGATAAAAGATTATTTAATTGAAAACGAGTTCAATATATTATTACTAATATTTTGTTATGAAGTCATTTGCAAGCCTAAGTAAAAATGATAGGTTCTAACTCCAAGGAAACAATAATTTCATAGTGAAAAGTACCTATATTTAAAATTGATAAAATGATGTTATGATGTCAGTTTATTATATTTGTATCAACTAATACAATTTCATGAAAGCACAATTAAACCATCGATGGAGCAAAGGGGACTCAGAAATTCATCTATTTCGTAAGATGAGTGATATACTAAGTGCAAATTATGACACCCTTTTTATTCGAGAAACCCATCAGCGAAGAATTTCTTATCATTCGGAAACTATTAATCATGAGGCATCGCGTGAACTTTCAGATTTGTGGATAATCGCTTACAGCCCCCGCCAAAAAAGAGTGCGAACGACTTACTTACAGGCAAAGTATCATCGAAAAAACATCCTACCTCACGGGGTCTTCAAAGGAGATTATTTTCAGTACGAACTATTGGCTCATCGTCCAATATTACTTCATGGGGGAGCCATGAATTTTCCACTTGATGTGCTATCTGGGAGCTGCTGTGATTCTGTTGGGTCTTACGGTATTTTTTATATTGAAGATGATGGGTTCTTAAATCTAGCATATTGCTGTGCGAGCAATTTGTCATTTGTAGAGCAACCTACAACATATGGACAGTTTTCAATAAACCTATCATTTCCAGACGATCCACAAGGTATCAAATTCTGCAAATGTTTTACCTGTGCAGAGTTTAATTATACATTTGAGATTGATACTTTTACGGATCATTTACTGCAATTGCATATTGGTGAAGAATTAGTTTACAACTACCCAGGTTTGATTTTTTTAAGAAATTTTTTTATGCGGAATATTACAGGATCAAATGTCTCATCATTAATTAACACAATAGATGATATTGTCGGAGGAAATAATAATACCGGCGGTGACGACGACTTCTTTAAATCTGAAGGCGGAAATCCCAATATTTTATTGATCAATGTTGACAAAAAATAAGATAATATGTAGTTGTTATTTAATAAAGGCAAAATAATGTTAGCAATCAAGAATTTTTTACAGTCCAAATATTTTTAAAGGTGTTGATCACATTATTTTGTTTTACCGGAGATGAACGGAATTTGCCCGTTTGATAGAAGTCTACAAGTTCATTAGGGGAAAAAAACTTTCTGGAGACTGTTTATTTTTGGATATATGACATTTCGATGATTTAAAACCGGCCTTAAAAAGTGCATATGAGCTCTTTGAGACTCTGTTTATTAGATTACAAGATCAAACTGAATAAAAATTATGATAAGGATATATTTAGATTGGACTGTCATCAGTGGTCTTAAGACTGAAAAATATGCCACCTTGTTAGAATTTATCAAGACGCATAAAGATAGACTGTTATTCGTTTACACACCAGCTTACTTTAGTGCCCTGATGAAAAGTTACAGTCCAGATAACATATATTTCAATCAGGATCTGGAACAATAGGAATAACTCTGCGGAAATCATCTTTTGGATTGGATCAATGATGATTCGGAAATTCCAGGCATAACACCAAAAAGTTATTTTTGAAGATTAGTTAAAGAGGCACAACGTTACCAATGTTGAGATGACTTATAGTTGGATCTAATTTATTTCTCGTTAATTCAATTAAATAAGCACGTACGGTTGTATTCATTTTTACTAGTGTTATTTTATTCTTTGTGTGGCCTTCTCCAGAAACTCAATTTCATAGTTTTGCTCCTGCACCACCTCAGCATATAAATTCATCAAATTAATGTTGACTTGGTAATGATCAAGAATCCGATCGTTTTTGAGATGGAGTTGTCTGGTTAATCGTGCGATATACCAAAAAACTAAGGTAAAAACACCTAAGGTAATCTGAAATATAAGAAGAGAATAATCAAAGACCTGTGCCACCAGCCTCTCTTTGAGATGTTTACGAATCTCTTTTACAGATAAAGACGTCTGAACATTACTGTCAACCGCTGAAATTTGGGAGACAGTGATTTCCGATTTTGTTCCAAAATTATCGTTTAGATAACCTGTAACAATATCGTCATAGTGGTTATCAAAATGATTTCTATAAGCACCTCTACCTACAAAAGTGCTGACTAAAAGCAGGAAAGCAACAGCAGCCAAGAAAATAAAAATAATCCTTTTACAAATGTAATAAGCGTTGTGATACCAACGAACAGGTTTATGCTCTTTTAAATCGGACAGCACCTGCCGAGAAGCACGGATTTCATTCTCAATATAAAGTCTGCTTTTTTTCTTAGCGCTGATGTAAGAATCGATTTCAAGATTATTCATGGTATTATTAGTTTTTTTGACGTTGAAAAATTTTCTAAACATCTGTTTTCAAATATATAAAAAAAGAAGTTTCACAATTGCTTGATGACCTCATGAAATCGTTTTTCACTAAAAATTTCTAATTTTTCCAATTATTTTAATGAACAATTAGAATATTTAGTAAAATATAAAGAAAGCCAGCTAAAGGCAGGATAATGATACGTTAAACATTATACTATCTCATAAACCATTTTTGCTGATGAGATTTTCACTTAGTGTTGCTATATTTGTATTCAACTAATAACCAATGCAGAAATTTTCTTCGAATATCATAACCGAATAAAATAAGAGCAAAAACAAAAAATAAGATGGGATATAGGATAAATCTATCGAATGCAAATTCAATTGCCAAGCTTATAGAAGGAAATGTCATTTCTTTTTTAGAGCAAACATTTATTGATGAAAACTACTTTGAGGGTAATTTAAAGTACATTGATGATTTACTTTCTGAAGAAAATGCTGACTTCATAAGCTCTAATCCAAAACGATTTTACTCAAGAAGAATTGATTTCAATAATGATTGGAAAGAAATAAGGGAGATAATGACTTCAACTTATTATAGATTAATAGAAAACCCTGATAGAAAAAGATTATTGCGAAATGAATTACAACCTGAGATATTAAATTTTTTTAAGGCTGTTAGTAGTTTTATTGGTGGCTATAAATATCGCTACCTTTTACTGCCTGGATTTCAAAATAATGAACTTAACAATTTGTTAGTTAGCAAAGAAGAACTAAGCAAGTTGTTAAGAATTGAAGCTTCAGAGAGTTATTTAATCATCCAATTAAAAAGTTTGCCGGAAAAAAATGACATTCAGATACTTAATAGTTTTACTCATATGGATATTGCTATTGAAAGAGTGGATGAATGGCCAGCTGTTCTAACTTGGGAAAAACATCGTTATAATCAGACGAGGGGAATATTTATACCCATAGAAAACATAGACGATGTACGATCAATCATTGATTCTCATAATTATGAAAAAGATTATTTTAATTATCTTCAAAGAACTTATGGACATCGAAAAACAAAAAAAATATCTCAAATTATACATTTGAGTGATTTACATTTAGGAATAAAGGGAAATGAAACAAAAACTCTCCGTCTCATAGAAATATTGAAAAAACATAGACGAAGTACCGATTCCAAAATTCAAATGTTACCAATTATAAGCGGAGATCTTGTGGACTCACCCACATCAAATAATGTTAATCTTTATAAATCTTTTGAATCGCAACTGGAATCCTTCGGTCTTAGTAATCCAATTACAGTTTTAGGTAATCACGACGTCCATATAAAGGGATTCATACGATCAAATCAAGAGGGGAAAAACATCTTGACAAATTTAGTAACGAGAGAACTAATTACGGTCATTGATGAATTAAAGCTCATTGTTATTAGATTTAATTCAAATACTGATGGAAACTGGGCACAGGGCAAAATAGGAATTGATCAATTGGCAGATATTGGCAACCAGCTTGATAGATTAATTAGAAAAGAAGACTATTATAAAATTGCTCTTTTGCATCACCACCCATTTGAAATAGAACGACCAGATTGGATGAAAAAAACTTGGTACGAGCAAATTTTAGGTAGCTTTAAATTTGATATTGAAAAGAGTAATATACTCTTGGATGCGTCAATCTTTATTGAGTGGTTAAATGCTAGAAATATTAAATTTTTACTTCACGGTCATAAGCATATACCACAGTTATTTGAAAATAATGGAATTGAAATTGTTGCAGGTGGTTCTTCAACAGGCAATGTTGATCACATGGAAAATCAAAAGACATTTTTAACTTACAATGTTATCAATTACGACATGGAACTATTCAGGCCAATATCTTCTACAATTGTATTTGAAGATTTATTAGGTAGTGGAACACGAAGTTATCAAGTAAAAAAATATTAAAATACAGCCATATCGCACGATTCATATAGTATTTGTAAATAAATGATCATAAAAAGATAATTGAAATATAATATTACACTATTTCAAATCACTCAAGTTGAATTTCCACTGAAGACTTTCTGCCATCTTTATACAGAAACCATGAGATGTTGATGATTTTGAGATAATCTTTTTTTGTGCCCAACTGTTTGAATTCTTTCTCCGATAAAAGTTCAGTGGTTGAAATATATTCTCCGGTACGGGGAAGAAATGGTAGATCCCATTTGATTTCTACCGATCCATTTTGATAACATAGAAATACTTTCATAATTTTTATTTCTAAGATACTTATTTTTAGATAAATTTAGTAATTGGGAAATTCAAATATGGTTTTGTGGTCGTCTTTCAAAACAATATAGGCACTGAACTTTTTGCCGTTCTTGGCTTTCATATTTTTGATGAGCGGGGTTCTTTTATTATTGATGAGTGAAGTGATCTGCTCTATGCTGAGCTGTACTCCGCAAACAGTTCTGAACTGTAACCAGTTGCATTGCTCATCTGGACATTTGACGATCTTTTCCTTGACGATTAGATTATGATGTTGGCATTTTGGGCATTTTAGTGCAGGAATGCTTTCTTGAGGGATTGCCAATGATAAAAGTTCTTTAGTAATTTCTGATGTGTAGTTTTTGATATTGGTGATGAATTCTTTTGAATTGAGTTCACCTTTTTCGATCTTGTCCAATGCCATCTCCCACTCTGCGGTCATTTGTACATTGGCTATCTTTTGGTTTTTGACAAGGTGATAAACTTTGATTCCTTTTTCGGTGGGTACTAGAGTCTTGCTTTTTCGGTTGATGTAGTTTCTGCTGAGCAGAGTTTCAATAATTGATGCTCTGGTGGCGGGTGTTCCGATACCGATATTTGAAATGGCTTTCTGCGCTTCTTTGTCTTCGATTGATCTTCCTGCATTTTCCATAGCTGACAACAAATCTGCCTCACTGTACAGTTTGGGCGCTTGGGTCGTTTTTTCTTTTAGATCAGCTTGGGAAATTTTCAGTTCATCCCCGATTTTCATTTCCGGCAGGTCAATAAGTGTTTCTTCGAAGTTATGGTTATTGGAGGCGCCGTCGTCATTTTTATTGTTATTGTTGTGGTCTGAGAGGATCCCTTTGATGGCTCGCCAACCTTTGGTGAGTATTTTTGATCCTTTGATGATGAATTCATAATGGTGGACTTTGACCGTGATATGACTGACCTGTTTGGAGCAATGTTCTGAAAGCGATTCCAGCAAACGGTAGGCGATCATATCGTAGATGGCTTTCTCTGTTGCGGTGAGTGCGGATGGTATTTTTGTGGTGATCAACAATCCGTGATGGTCGGTAACCTTGAGGTCATTGACCATACGCTTGTTGAAGTTCCCGAATTTGAGCGTTGAAATGGCAGGTTTGAATTGTTCAGTTGTGTTTAAGATTCTGACCAGTTCCGGGATCTCTGCCCAAAGGTCTTCGGGAATATAGTTGCTCCCGGTTCGTGGATAGGTGATGAATCTCTTTTCATAAAGTCCTTGTGCGGTCTGCAAAACCTCATCGGCTGACAGACCTAGCTTTCTGTTGGCTTCCTTCTGAAGTTCTGTCAGGTCAAAAAGTAGGGGTGCTGGTTCTTTTACAGTTTGGATTGAGACATTCTCAACAGTAGCCCTGCCCTCTCTTTCTATGGATCTTAGGATCTGCTCTGCCTGTTTTTTGTCTTCCCATTGTTCAGTTGACTGGCTGGTGAAATCCAGGTATTCTTTTCGGTGCTTTAACTGGATCTGGAAGTATTTCTTCTGTTTGAAATTTCGATGGTCTTCAAATCTTTTGCAGATCAAAGCCAGTGTCGGGGTCTGTACCCTTCCTAAAGAATATACATCCTGGTTAGCAGCAATGCTCAATGCTTGGGTGGCATTGATCCCGACCAGCCAGTCGGCTTCGCTTCTGGCCTTTGCAGCATTATACAAACCTTCGAACGCTGAACCTGGCTGAAGCTTTTTGAAACCGTCTTGTATGGCTTTTTCAGTAAGGGAACTGATCCACAATCGTTCAAATGGTTTATTGCATTGTAGATGGTGGTAGATGTATCTGAAGATCAGCTCTCCTTCCCTTCCCGCATCGGTAGCTACAATAATGCTGTCGCATCTATTGATGATATTTTGTATGATCTTTAATTGTTTGAGTGCGGAAGGATCAGGCTGGTAACCTTTGTGGTTTTGCTTTTTGATGGTTCTTGGGATCAATAGGAACGGATCGGGAAAGATAGGCAAAGAGGCTTTGTCAAAGCCTCTTATACCATAATCTTCCGGCATGCCCAATGACAACAAATGGCCTAGTGCCCAGGTTACGCAATAACCGTTGCCTTCCAGGTAACCGTCTTTTCTTTCGTTGGCATTTAACAACTGGGCGATCTCTCTTGCGACACTGGGTTTTTCTGCGATAATGGCTTTCATAGGATTGGATTTATTATGATTAGAATTGTTTTTGTGATTGTAAGTCTTGGATTACATCTTGCGCCCTTTGGATCTGACCGGTTTCTTTTGCTGGGCTTCCTGTTGCTTGTTGGCAGGCTGTTGCTGTTTGGACTCTAAAGGCTCTTTGATATTCTTGGTGGCTTCATTCGTCTTGCCATCGGAATTGACCGCTTTCTGGGTCTTGTGGTCTTCTGATGGTTGGGCTTTTTCTTTCAATTTGTTGGGGTTGGTAAAGGAAAATTCCGTTTTAGAAGTTTCCTTGTTGAAGGTGATGTAGCCTTGATAGGCTTTTCCTTTGCCGTCAACAAGTCCGTCAACATAAACCGTCTGCCCTGCTTTGAATTTGTCATACTGTGCATCATCCAGTTCTTTTCCTCGGAATACTCTCGGGGCTTCCCCACCTTTGTTTTGATTTTGCTGACTGGATGGGTTATGTTTTTGTGATTGATGCTGGCTCTGGTTGTTGTTGAAGATGAATTCGACGTAACGTTTGTCTGCATTGAACTGTACGGTAGCATCGAACAATTCTCCTTTTTTGGAGGTCATCCCTTCCAGGTAAAGCGGCTTGCCTTCTAATAGTGTTTGTTTTTGGTGGTCATACAGCTTGATGCCCTTGATCTCATCCGGGATCTTCATATATTCTACTCTGTAGGCGACCAGCTCGTTGGTCAGTCGGTCACGGCTGATGACGGACGGAATGATCTCATCGGTCTTGGGGTTAACCAAGTCGACGACCCTGCCCATATTTCCGCTCTCTTTGAGATTTTTCTTGTCTTCATCGGTGAACTCGTGACCGAGGAACTTGAGGTTGTAGTTCGGCTCTTTGCGGATGCCGTGCAGGTTAACGGCAACTTCGCCGTTGTCTGCGGTTTGAAGGGATAGCCGGACATCCATCTTGCTGACCGCTGTTCCCAGATTGATGGTGATGGGAATTAAATTATTGGTCTTAAAGCCTCTGAGCAGAGGATCCATAGCATTCATTTTTTCAAGCTTTTCCTTGTTAAGCCCGAATTTTTCCATCGTCTTCCAGTCGATCTGTTCCGGCTGAAAACGGTATTCCTGATTGTCAGTGTTATTTTCCATTGTATTCTGATTTTTTAATGGGTTTGTATTTTTTAATTGTATTGCATATTCTTTCAGCTTTTCCTTTTCTTCAGGGGATGCCTGATCGACATATTGCTGAAGGTCTTTCGCTGTGTTGACCGCATCGTATTCCGAGACCTTGAAGAAATTGAAATGAGAAGGGTTTTTAAGCTGGCGGTAAAAATTGGAAAAGAAGTTGGAGAAGAGATCACCGTGCTTGTCAACCCGGATCAACTGGTCATTGTCCTTTTTCTCGTCAGGAGGGAACTTTTGCAGATTTCCATCTTGGTCGATTCCTTTGATCATCTCGACCGCATTGGTTTGAATGTTCAGGACAAGCAGGGTGTCAGATACCGGCTTGATCTTCTTGGTTTCATTGGTTTCATTCTGTACCTTCTTTTCCATAGCAGATATTTTGTACGACGAAGGTAGAGGGATGGCTGGTGATTGTTTTGATTTGGAACTTTGTCTACTTCTTTGGCAGCTTCTGTCCTACTTCATTATGCACTTAAACATTCTCTGATGAGCTGATGGACATCGGACAGCTTGTAATACAATTTGCCACTGATAGTGTAGTATGGCAGTTTTTTGTCGGTGCGGTACCGTTGCAATGATCTTGAACTGATCTTTAGGAGTTGCAATACGTCTTGATTGTCAAGCAGCACCTCTCCATCGATCTCAATAAATCGGGATTGGCTTGATGACACTTGTTCTTTGAGGATGTCAAATCGTTCCATGATCTTTTCCATCCATGCGATAAATTCTGTTCTTTCGATATTCATAACGGTGATTTTTTGATGTTAATAATGATTTGAACAGTTGATCAACTTTTTATTGGGGTAAAGTTGAAAATTGAACATCACATAAAATCACTACCTTTTCGTAGTACCGAAAAGATTTTAAGTTTTTGAAATGAATATTTTTGGTAATATATCGATATTTACCATAAAATAAAAAATAAGATGGGATTGACAGAACAGTTTTTTGGAAGTGCTGCTGAGAAATTTACAGAATGTGTTGAAATTAAAATTGCGGAACTCAATGAGAAGCATAAAAATTTTCTTTCTGAACAAAATATTGATCTGAATGATTCCTATATAATCACATTTTGGACAAAGCGGGACAGGCAGGATTGGATTCGGTAGGACGGGTGATATTTCAAATGAGATTGATATCGAAATTGATAAAATTCTACATGATTGTGCGGAACAGCACCTTAATAAATTGTAGTAGCTCATTAGAATTTGTACATCTATCTGTTTCAGGTAATGGCATGATTCAGTTACAACAATAAATTTGTTAAAATCTTGAAATTCCTAAAAATAGGGTTCAATAAAAGATCCCCACAAAACTTGCAGGGATCAGTATTGTAACATTCTTATTTCTTTGATTCCTCAACAGAAACTTTTCTGAAGTCTTTAAATAATTTGCTGAGTTCAAGCGCAGATTTTCTTGCTCTTGTCCCGGCAGCCTTGTTCCCTTTCTCAGATTGCTGATTTGCTTCATCAGAAAATGCTTCAAATTCTGCGTTGATCTTTTCGATTAGTTCTTTCATAATGTGATAATTTAAAATTAATTGGACGGCAAATATAATGTTTATGGGGCTTTTATTCAATATTTTTAAATCTTGTTTAGATGATTTTTTTTATTTTTATTGAAATTAAAACCCGATGAATTACCAGACATTTGAGCCTCATCAGGAATTGGAGGTATTTGTAAAATGCTATTGGACACTGGAAAGTTCAGTAGATGAACAACTGGAAAACAACTCGTCGTTCCCGATGGATGTATGGAGATGATCTTTCATTATGGTGATCTTTATAAGCAGTACACCGGCAGAGGAAAAAGTATAATCCAACCCAGATGCTTGATCATCGGTCAGCTGACAAAACCACTTGAAATAGAACCTACCGGAAGGACGGGTATTTTCTCTGTCCGCTTTCATCCCTATGTTTTTTTACCTTGCTTTCCTACCCATAACGGCTTCTATCCGCTGTATAGAATAATCGGCTTCAATCTCTAATTCGTTGATTGTCGTTTCCAGCTTATGTAGCGTTTCAGTATAAAATTTATCCATTCCGATAGTTTATGCCAATATTGTCCTATTCAGTCTAATTCGATTACCACATTATCAGATTTTGATCTTGCTACCTATCTTTGTTTATCAAACAGATTTAACCTCTTGCACCAACTAAAGAAGCGTTTTAATTCATTTTGGTCTAACTTCTCAAAATGAAATATTTTATGAGGTGATGGAATGGCATCACAATAGACACCGCTTATTGTAAAAACATACTTAATTTTTTTATTGAGGTTGATTTCTGTGTCAAAATCTTTGTGAAAGACTTCTTGCTCATACTCAAAAAACGATTCTGCTGAGTAATTACTATGACTTAAAAAAACGAGGCAATCACAAGACTTCATAATATTTTTATAATCATTCTCATTATCAAAATTATTACGACTATATACCTCGTTTCCATTGTCCCACAAGAATTCGGCAATATTGTCGAGCAGCGTCTGCTCATCTTGTTTTTCATAGTCAACTAATAAATATTTCATCGTCAAAAATGTTTAGTTATTTTGTGTATTTTATCTTTTCCACCGCTTATGTGTCCATAGCCAGCCATATGGTTCTTCTTTGATATTTTCTGTGAGCAACTCAACATACTTTTGAGTAATTTCACCCACTTTTGTAGATTCTGCTTTTGCATTTATGGGTATGCAGCTTACCTTGTAATTTCCCTTTGTAAGTTGCGTAATATGTAGGTATATGACCGCCGCTTCACTTGTACGGGCAAGTTTTTCCATTCCTGAAAAAAAATATGTTTCCTGATTCAATAAAGAGAACCTGTATTCTTCATCTTTTATCTTTGGACGTTGGTCTGCAATAAAAAGATACACAGCTGGAGACGAGTTCTTGGATAGTATATGTCGTGTTACCGCTTTGTCACGAATTAACTTCATACCGAAACGAGAGCGGAGTTTGACCATTAGACTATTCGCTAGCTTGGAACTCAATGGCTTGTATACAGCATGAACGTCGTACTGAACCTTATGAGGTAAAAAATTTAATGCTTCCCAATTACCACAGTGCCCAACTGAAGCGATAACATTGCGCCCTGATTTTATATACAGATCCACTAACTCGAGGTTCTCAAATAATATTTTCTTATCAAGTGTTTTTGCCGGAATAGAAACACCTTTTATCATTTCGGCAAAATAAGCCACAAAGCATTCATAGAATTTTTGTACGATTGCATGAATCTCTCCGTATTGTTTTTCGGGGAACGAACGTGAAACATTTTGAACGACAACTTCTTTTCTGTATCCAACTAAATAATAAACAACAAAAAAAGTAAAAGAGGCTATCGAATACAAGAATGTCATTGGCAGCAAACTTATAAGGTAAATAGCTACATAGACAGATCTGGATACGAAAAGTCGCAGGGTTTCCTTCAGATTGTCCATCTTTAAAATTTCATCTTTAATCCGGCTGACACATAGGGTGAAACAGAAAAATAGTAATCGTTATCAGACGCAAAAACACCTTTTAGGGTTCTATCGCTATAAGATGCGGGGCGGTAGAGATTGAGCCCTGCCATACCAGTCACAGATAGCTTTTCGCTAATTTTATACTCCGGACGAAATCCAGTAACAATATACTGATGAGAAAAAATTACATCCTTGCCGTCTTTTTTCAACAATGCAACCTGACCATTCATTTCAAGCGCATACGAAAGTTTAAATTTATCATTGATATCATAACCTGCTGACACTTCCAGTCCGTCGACAAGCTCTACATTCAGGTCAAATTTGCCTTCGGTTTTCCATTTTACATACACGGCCGGAAACACCATTGGGTAGCCTAATGAACTATTTATTGCAACCCCGCCACCTATAGAAAGATTAGGATTCAAATGACGGATAAAAATAGCACTTCCACTTGCAAGCACATTTTTGAAACTGATTTTTGAAAAATCAGTAGAAGGGGTAAATACACCCATACCAAGACTAGCTCTCATCGACCACCTGTCATTCAATGGTCGCAAATGGTAAATTCCTACTTGAAAATTCATGATTTCGGACACCATTTGGTCCGAGAAATTTTGGTTTTTCAACGAAACATATGACCCTCCAAGACCAATGCCCCATGCCGTCGGGCGGTTGTTCTCATTTAGTTTCATCGATAATGGTATGTTGACTCCAGCCTGATAAACCATTGCAGAACCCTTTCCGCCGATTTTTTCTCTCGGATTTTCACCAGGAGGCAGATAGTAGTATCCGGATTTTCCGAGATACTCTGTTTTGAAAGTTACTTCCTGTGCTTTTCCTTGTAGATATAGCAACGTTACCAACGTTGTTAATAATAATGACTTTAATTTCATTAGATTTTTAAATTTATGTTTGAGATAATTTCAATTTATGTTAAGCAAAGCAACGATGAATGAAGCAGGGCAGAAAGCGATAAATTGTGGACTTCAGAATCAAAGGGATGAATTGCAGAATATAATGGGTGGAATGTAATTTAAAATTTACCTATCGGGTGAAAGAGGTTATTGCGTACCGAATTTCATGCATCTTGTTACTGACAGGGGTTAAAATTCGGTACGCAAAGCATTAATTAATCGTAGTGATGAATATTAGAATTTATAGGCTATACCGATGGATGCACCTTGGTTTTTCATAGAGCCTCCTTTGCCTTTGTGCAGATCGGCTAGTCCAAATTTGTAACTAGCATTTATCTGCCAGTTCTTATCAAAGTCGTAGCCAACGATTCCCCCTACACCATAGTCAAAACGGTTCATCGTGGTTCCTGTTCCATTGTTCTTTTTATATAAGTTCACACCATCCAATTTCGTACTGATACCATAGCCGGCATAAGGACCCGCACCTATAAAAGCCTTTCCACTTCCAAGCTCTCCCTGAACAATTCCGTAAAGAGGTATCTCTACTCCAAAAGATTTGAGTTTATCAGATGATTTATCAGTTAAAGATTCAAGTTTCGAGGTGTTGTAGTACACATCAATACCAGATTGCACTGCGAAATTTGGACTTAGGTCATATTTTATAAAAACACCCGCGGAACCGCCAAAGCTCATTTTACTTTTTAAGCTTTTCATATCACCTCCCAAGCGATAATTTGATAGACCTGTGCCGGCTTTGAAACCAACAGATAACGGGTTCTCCTGTGCGGATAATTGAGTAGAAAAAATTAGTGTGCCTACTGCGAAAACAAATGTTAACATGTTCTTTTTCATTGTTCTGAAGTTTTAAAATTTTGAATGTTATTTTTAAATTCTGAACAAAAGAACGATGCCCTGAGCGATTACGAAATCAGGAAACTATAGGCTTTAGAATCTAATACATGAAATGCGTTATTAAAGGGATGAAATTTTCGGTCTTAGGTTATTCCACGATACCATCCATCCACTTTAGATACCATCCATCCACTTTAGAAAGTCTGGTACGCGTACACGGCTTACCAAAACCTCATGTGGGCATATTGGCAAAAAGTAAAGTTTTAGACGGCTGTTGAAGTATTTAGCAACATTCTTAATAGCCTTTACATTCCCAATACAATTACGTGAGACACGAAAAAATAAACGGCTATCAAGGAGGTGCTCTAACTGGTCTAAAGTATAATTAATGATATATCGCTTATTGTTGGATGTATGGAGGAAGACAACTCCGCCTTCGCTATAGAAATGAGCGATATCCTTAGTCTCTATATAATGATAGTTTTCCCCTTTGGATATCAGAAACCTGTTTTTGGTTCTGACAGATAATAGCTGTTCATAGTTCTTAGGGTTGGCTTTATAGGAAACACTATGAAAGATATTCTCAAATTTAATTAACGCCACTTCCAGCTCATTTTCATTAAATGGTTTTAAGAGATAATCAATACTGTTTAATTTAAACGCTTTAATCGCATGCTCATCATATGCAGTTGTAAAGATTACCGGGGTGGTGACCTCTATGTGATTAAATATCTCGAAGCAGTTACCATCTGCAAGACGTATGTCCATAAGAATTAAATCTACGGCAGAAGTTTTCAAAAACTCGATGGTATCTATCACTGTTTTAGTTTGTTTCTCCAACAAATAATCAGGACGCAATTTCGTTATCATACGTTTCACTTCTTCGTAAGCGAAGCGTTCATCTTCAACTATCAGGTACTTCATGACTTTATAAAGGGGATTTTTACCATAAACAATTGTGTGGTATGATCCACAACAACATCTTTACCGTATAATTTATACTGTTGCGTAATATATTTCAGCCCGATTCCGCCCTTATCAACATCGTGGGACGGTTGGATGTTGTTTTCGACTGTAATATACTCGCTATCCACATTAATTTTAATATTCAATAATGATTCTTCTGTTGCCTTATTATGCTTGAAAGCATTTTCTATCAATAATTGTAGGGTAAGGGGAATAATCTTATGCTGTTCAGAGGAAGATATTTTATTTACCGTAAAAGTAAAAGCATTTTCAAATCGCATTCTCATCAGGAATATATACGAATCCAAAGCATCCAATTCTTCGGTCACCGATACCACTGGCTGTTGGGTGAGTGAGAGTACATACCGATAGGTTTTTGAGAGGGCTTTCGTAAACTTGTTGGCACTTTCCTGATTTATATATATTAGAGAAGATAACACATTTAATGAATTGAATAAGAAATGTGGATTTATCTGTGCCCTCAATGTTTCATGCTGGAATAGCAATACTCTACGTTTCGCTATTTCAGAATCGGCTATGGCTTTTTGTTCGGACTGGAAATAATAAATTAGTTCAAATGACAGCAGAATTGGGATGTTATTTGTCATTGCAAATGCAAATTTGACAAGGAAAGAAGGTAATCCTTCTTCGGAAATCAACAGGACGTCATAAATCACGTAATTGAACAGACATAATATAATCAGACATATTACGACCAACCCTGTAATATCAGCCATGATTCGATATAGAATATTTTTGGAATAAGGCAAATGCTTATTAAGGAATCTTAATAAAAGAAAATCTGCTATACACATGGTAACAATTACCAAATAATGCGAAAACAACTGGATATGAAAATTGTTCCACAAATCTTCCTTCATCAGAATAATGCTGAAAAGCATCTGGCACAAAGCATAAATCAGTGTGGAGGAGAAAAAAATGAGCAGATTTCTTATACCTATTTTTTTAAATTGGATCATATTTCAAAAATAAAGTTTTCATTTGAGGTGTATGACAAATCACTAATATTTCTGATGAACTTCATTATTTGAGGGATGAATTTAATAGTTGGTATCTTTAAAGCGAGCACTTATTCAATTAAATTCGATTACCACATCATCAGATTTTGGATATCCTACACAAGTAAGGACACATCCGTCTTTTATTTGTTTCTCTGTAAGCCCTTCGGTTGTTAGCATTTCTACATTTCCAGATATGCACTTCCCTGCACAGCTTATACAATTTCCACTTTGACAGGAATAGGGCAAATCAATTCCCGATTCAAGCCCGGCAAATAAAATAGACTTACCTGAGGATACGTTTACTTCGTGTTCTTTTCCTTTAAAAAGTATTTTTATCTGATGTTCTTCTGATGCAGGCTTTCCTTTTGTGACGGTATAGAAACTTTCTTTAAGAATCATCTCTTTAGAAAATCCTGTTTCTATTATCGTTTTGGTTGCCATGTCCATCAGTCCTTGTGGACCACATAGGTAAAACAAAGAACTTGTCTCTTTCGTAATTTGCAACTCGTTAAAAATAGTTTTTAGGTGTGTAGTATTAATTCTGTGGGCATTTTTCTTTTTAAATAGTCTTGCAAAAAATCCTGCTTTTGATTGGTTGCTCTTCATTTCATCTCCCCAATAATGAACGATACGGAAACGTGATGAATATTCGGAAGACAATTGTTCCAATTGGTCATAAAATATCGTAGTTTTTCGGTTAGCGTTCACGTAGACTAAGGATACCCTAGAGGTTGAGTTCGCTATAAGCACTGACTTAACCATAGAAAATAAAGGTGTAATCCCGCTTCCACAGGCAATTAGCACGATATGGTTTGGAATGTTTTCTGGTTTTAAATTAAAATTCCCCATAGGTTGCAATACAATCATCGTATCTCCAGCTTTGAGATAATCATTAAGGTGGTTAGACATTTTTCCCCCTTTTACCCTTTTTATTGTTACAGATAAGTCTTTATCGATATAAGGTGAAGAGCAAAGCGAATAAGCTCGTCGTTCTTCCTTTCCGTCAATTTCGCCCATCAGAGTTAGGAATTGACCTGACAGATAATCAAATTGTTGCTCGGGCTGGGAGAAGTGTATTGTTATAGAATCCGCAGTTTCCTGTACAATCTCGTTAACATATAATATGGTTTTATCGCTCATAGTTATTTTACTATTAAATCAATTATTTTTTAGAGATCAGTACCTATCTTTGTTTATCAAACAGATTTAACCTCTTGCACCAACTAAAGAAGTGTTTTAATTCATTTTGGTCTAACCTATCAAAATGGAAAATTTTATGAGGGAATGGAATAGCATTTGAATAAACGCCATTTATTGAGAAAACAAGCATTAATTTCTTGCTGTTACTTTTCTCTAAGTTAAACTCTCTTTGAAGCTTGTGCTGTTCATTTTCAAAAAATGATACTAGTGAACAATCCCCATATATCAATAAAACTACCCAATCACAATGTTTTACAAAATCCCGATAGTCATTTTCATTATTATAATTGTTGCTGATATATACTTCGTTTCCATGGTTCCAGAAGAAGTCTGCAATATCGTAAAGACATTCATCTATTTCCTGTTGTCTATTTTCTATCACTAAATATTTCATTATTCAAATGTTCAGGTTATGGTACCGGGTCTTAGTCGTTTAATAAATATTATCTGTTTTTGTTGTGTGGGTATTTGGAAAGTAAAACGACAACAAATCCAGTCACTCCATAATCAAATCAATTACTTTTTCTGGATTAGAATCGTTGTTAATCCAAATGTCTTCTATTGTGGTAGCTTCTTCAATTGATAATCCATTTTCTTTCAGTTTTTCAGATGCTTTTTCATAATTGATATCTAACGCTCTAAAGGCATCATCGATAGGTACTTTTACCATTTTATTGAAAATGATTAAGTCCACGGGAGGGGACATCCTTTCTGAGACAATTAGTATAACAGATAGGACTAATACACCTAATAGAGCTGGAATAAAGACACCTTTTTTGAAATGTATTCTTAATGCTTTCCAATTGAGTATGACGTGGAAAATGGCACATATAATGAAAAATAAACCTAAAATTTCGTGTACAACTTCTGTATAACCATCAAATAAATGGAAAAGCATCAATAAGCCAGATATTCCGACTACAAGAAAAACTAAGGAAATAAAGGGGGTAATATAATTTCTGTTCAGTTTCATAATACCAAGTTTTGTTTAGTTAAATTTTGAAAACCTGTTTTCAATATCAGTTAACCATTTTACTCTTTTTTCCTGACTGACTGACTTTACCATATTATAGCTAATCCATTTAAGATTTTTGTAGCCCATAGTTTTGAAAACGCTTTTTATCATTGCTTTCTTGATTAAGTTGCCAATAAGCAGGGAATACATTATTTTGGGTTTATTCATGGTTGTGATTACTGTCACACCTTTTAAGTTTTTTAAAAGTGGTACTAAACCAAAACCCCTTGGATGGTGGTCGTACACAACTCCTGGAGTAAGAACTCTGTCAACAAATCCTTTGGTCATTGCAGGCATCAAATCCCACCAAATAGGAAAAATAAAAATCAGGTGGTCTGCCTTTTCCAAACGTTCGTTATAGTCTATTACTTGTGGATCCACAGGTTTGTGATCCACAAAGGCTTTCAAATCTGCCTTGGACATTACCGGATTAAATCCATCATTATCAAGATGCATCAGGTCTATCTCTTGATTTGCATCTTTAAGCCCTTTGGTTACAGCATTTAAAATTGCGTTTCCAAAGCTTCCTTCATAGGGATGATTAAATACTATTACTACTTTCATTTTTACTTTGCTTAATTTTATACTGCAAAGTTGAGAAGTAGCAAATAGTTGGACGATAACAATTGTAAAGAAATCGCAAAGCGATTCACGAACACAAAAAATAATCAAAAAATCTGTGAGTAAATGAACTTATCGCCTGTTTCGTATTCTGCTTAATGAAACAGATGTAATGCCTAAATAGGAAGCGATATAATGTTGCTGTACACGCAATAATATCTCATGATTTTCCTGAAGAATTTTTTGTATCGGACTTCTGGTTTGTCCTGAATTCGTGGAATCAATAAATGTTGGTATGAGGCTACTCGGCTAATGAGATACTTATTGAACAGGTTTTGAAAGGCTTTATCATTTTGTAACAAAACTATTTCCTTTTTACCAATAAACAGAAGAACCGAATGTATTGATTTGTCTCTGTTCAGTCATTTACTGTTTATGGTTCTATTAGCTTAAAAATCTATTTTAGATAACTTAATTTCAAAGTAGCACACATCTGCATTGTGGTAATGTGAAGGAAGATTCACAGAATTTTTCAACTTTTTGATTCCCAAAAAACTAAATCCACAATTTTTGTAGTGTTGAATCAGCTTTACATTTTCACCACAAGTATCCATGCGGATATATTTTTTATCTTTCGCAAAATCCTTTGCCCAATCTACAAATATTTTTACAAAATTGTGGCCCCGGAAACTCGGGTTTGTTGCTATTCTATGAATATAAAGAGCAGATACCCCATCGTCATCTTTCCAAATTTCCGGGTCACTGTATGTAATTGCCCAAACGCAGGCAATCTCATTATCAATCAGTAATTTGAATTGTCTATTTTCAGCAATTTCTTCTTCTATCAATGTTTTATCAAATTCCGGCCATTGGTTTTCGGGAAACTTTTCTTTCTGAAATGCGGTGGCTAATTTATAAAGTCTAAATATTTCAGATATATCTATTTCGGTGCTATTTACTATTTTCATTATCTATTGTTATTAAATCTGAATTCTATAAAAACTTTATGCTTTACTATTTCTCCATTATTGAGAATACTTTTAATATATTCTTTTTTTACAAAGTTACAATGGACTGGATAAACAAAACGATCACAATTGTAAAAAAAATATCCTCAGATTCACCAACGATGGATAAACGAATACTGAAGGCTTCTAGTGATATCTTGGCACCTACTTTGGAAATGAGGGCTGTGAATCTATTGATAATATACTCAGTTTAAAAATCATCTTATTAATAGTGAAAATGCTTTCAGCTCGAAATCTTTTATTTAATGGTATTTCTTGATTGAATTGGGGATTTAACCACAAGCGCAACGGATTGGGATACTTCGGCTGCCATTGTTTTAAAGACCTTTGTAGGGTAATTAAAATAAAAATCATAATGAACAAACAGAAAATTGCCTTAGTAACCGGCGGAAGCCGTGGAATAGGTCGGGATATAGCGATTAACCTGGCAAAAAGGGGCTTAGATGTAATTATCACCTACCTATCCAATGAAAGAGCAGCCAATGAGGTTGTTGAACAGATAAAATCCTATGGGAATAAAGCAGCGGCTTTACAATTGGACGTCGCTGCCTATGAAGCTTATGCCCCTTTTTTTTCGGAGAAATTATTGCCACTGTTAAAAAACAATTTCAACAACTCACAATTAGACTACCTGATAAACAACGCAGGAGCTATTGCTTTTTCAACTTTTGACGATACTACAATCGATCAATTTAAGGAGATGATACACATACATCTGATGGCACCCTTCTTTATCACCCAGCATGCTTTACGTATGATGAACGACGGAGGAGGAATCGTGAATATTTCAACCGGGTTAACACGTTTTTCCACACCGGGGTTTGCGGCATATGCCTCCATGAAAGGCGGACTTGAAGTACTTACCAGATATCAGGCTAAAGAATTGGGAACACGAAAAATCCGTGCAAATTCAGTAGCTCCGGGCGCTATAGAGACCGATATTTTAGGAGGTGCCGTGAGGGACAGCAAAGACATGAATGCCGCACTGGCTGCTGAAACAACCCTGGGGCGAGTTGGTCTGCCTAAAGATATCGGCGCTGTAGTTGCTTTTCTCTGTACTGAAGAAGCCTATTGGATCAATGCTCAACGAATTGAGGTGTCAGGTGGTAGTAACTTGTAATTATTTGGTAAATTTGACCTATGGAGGAAATCATTCAAGTCAAAACCATTAGCGAATTTCACCGTCTGTATAATTTACCTCAGCCTTTACATCCGTTGATCAGCTTGGTAGATTATGCGGAAATGTATAATGGGGTAACGGTTAAATGTTGGTCACAGTCATTCTATTCCATTGCATTAAAGAAGAATGTACTGGGAAAGTTTAATTATGGACAGTTGCCCTATGACTTCGATGAGGGTCTGATGTCATTTTTTTCACCAGGACAGATCCTAAATATTAAATTCATCGATGACTTACCCAGACAGGAGCCATCGGGATGGATACTGCTTATCCATCCCGATTTTTTATGGAATACCACGCTGGCCAAAACGATAAAGGAATATGAATATTTCGGGTATGCCATTAATGAGGCGCTTTTCCTGTCTGAGAGAGAGGAGGATAGTATGGGTATTCTTTTGGATAGCATCCGCAAAGAATACAGCAGGATTATGGATGATCTCAGTAAAAGGATTATCATCTCCCAGATCGAACTCTTGCTGAATTATGCAGATCGCTACTACAAAAGGCAATTTATTACGCGAGAACGTAGTAATCACGAATTACTTACAAGATTTGAAGAATTACTGGAACTATATTTTAACGAAACAAACGATAGGGAACGGGGGCTTCCAACAGTACAGTATTTCAGCGAAAAATTGAACAAAACCCCCGATTATCTGAGTAGCGTGTTAAAGAACACAACAGGTAGTAATGCCAGTCAACATATACAGTTCAAAATTATAGAGGTGGCCAAACTCAAACTCTCTACTACGACACTTACCGTAAGCGAGATCGCCTATAACTTAGGATTTGAACAACCACAATCATTGAGCAAGCTATTCAAAAAGGTTACACGCCAGACGCCGCTTGAATTCAGGGGTTTATATCAGCGGCATATGTAAATGGTTTTTCAAAATTGCCACTAGCCGTTTAGAGTTGCGCGTTTGCTTATTTGATAGGTCTCTTATCATATCCACTTTTTTGTGGATTACAAACAATTTAAGACCCGGTTACCCTAATGCACTAGTATTAAATTAAAATTGGAACGCTATTAAATTCATTTACACCGCCATTATCGTCTGTTTCTTATCCTGCTTAATGAAACAGAAGTTATACCTAAATAGGATGCGATATAATGTTGCGGAATACGCTGAATAATGTATGGATGTTGCGTAATAAGCTCTTCGTACCTTTTTTGAGGTGAATTTTTTAAATAGGAAAAAAAAAGATTTTGACTTTGTAGAAGCCGTTGAAATAGATGTTCAAGTATATTATCTTTAATATCCGGCAAACTCATTAATGCTTCTTGAAATTCTTTCTGAGTAATAGTTTGTAGCACACAGGGTTCAATCGTTTCTATACTATATAGACTAGGTTTGTTTGTCATAAAACTTTCAATAGACGACACACCACTACCTTCAAAGAAAAATTGAGTTGTTATATCTTTTCCGTTATTATTAATCCAAGTTCGTAAACAACCTTTTTCCACGAAAAACATTTTTTTGGAAATTTCACCTTCTTCAAGAAGAGTAGTTTTAGCAGGAATCTCTATTTGTTTAAAAAGATGACTAAGCATACTCCACTTTTCGGTATTTTTTTTTGCTTTGTTCATTATATTTAATTTAATAACATTTTAATAGTTCTAAATTCCTATAAATATGTTAACTCATTTAATTATTCGTCTATTTTTAGGCTTAATACGCTGAATAATATATGGATGTTCTATAATAAGCTCATCGTAGAGTTTAGGTGAATTATTTTTACGATAGGAATAAAAGATTTTATTTTGAAAATCCATTTGAGAAATAGTTTATAAACACACGACTCTGACCTTTCGATGCTGAATAAACTCAACTTTCTCTACTGTCATTTTTAACCAAGTCCGCAAATCATATTTCCATGAGAATAGTTTCAGAGTTTATATTCTCTTGCCTCTTGTAAAAATCACTCATAAAATCCTTCCCCCAGTTTTCCATCATATCAACAAGGGGTAAAAGCGATTCGCCTACTTCGGTTAAAAAATATTCAACCTTAGGAGGAAGTACCGGATAAATAACTTTTCTAACAACACCATATGCCTCTAACTCTTTAAGTTGTAAGTTCAAAACTCTTTTGCTCGCAAGCGGATGTTTCTTTGCGAGTTCACTCGGTCTTCGTATTCCTTGGTTGATAGAATCAATTAAGCAGGGCTTCCATTTACCTCCAATAATCTCAAAAGTAATACTCATGCCACAACTAAAATCTTTCGGTATTTTTTTCTCGTACATAGCTGTTCTATTTTAGGGAATAAATTTACGACATATTTCGTTTTCAGTATCATAGGGATAATATTATCCCTATAGCAATATTTTTTCACTTATTTTTTCACATGTATAAGGTCAGTACATTTGCTCATAATTAATCAATAAAATTAAAAAAAAATGGAATTATCAAATAGAGACAAAGCTGAAGCTATACAAAATAGCATTGAAACTGAAACTTTGGCAGAAATAGGGTTGATCAGTCCTACCTCCTATAAACAACACAATCCAAATGTAGCAACGGGCTTACAAGCAATTTTGGGCTTGCATGATCAAATGCCGATGGATAAAGTTTACACAAATGTAGTCCGTAAGTTTCAAGATGGAGATTATGGATTTGTTCACGTAGATTATTTCCTTTTTGAACCAACCGTCGCTTTTGATATACACCGGTTTGAAAATGGAATAAGTGTTGAACATTGGGATAATCTTCAAACAAATCCAAAAAAACTGAATAAAAGCGAAAGAACAATGACTGACGGAAAGACCAAAGCAAAAGATCATCATAAAACGGAGGTTAACAAAGCACTTGTTAAAGACTTTGTTCAAAACGTTCTTATTAATGGGCAAATCGATTTGGTGTCAAATTATTTCAGGGGAGACGAATTGATTCAACATAATCCACATATGGGTGATGGGGTACAAGAATTTCTTAATATGTTGGAACAATGGAAGAAGGAGGGGAAACCTCAAATTTATAGTAAAATACATAAAGTATTAGGAGAGGGAAATTTCGTTTTGGTATTAAGTGAAGGCTTTTTTAAAGGAGAACATGTTGCGTTCTACGATTTGTATAGAGTTGAAGATGATAAAATTGTAGAACATTGGGACGTCGTTGAAACAATACTTGAACCTGAAAAACGAAAAAATGAAAATGGTAAATTCTAAGAAAGATAGGCGCTACAAAATAATTAGCACCTTTTTTGTGGTTCTACCGACAACTTTTATTATGTCAGTCTTATCAACTTTTACTAAATGGGTTTCATTTGAAAATTGGATCGGTGAACTTTTTAAATCGTGGCTTATTTCATTGCCTATTGTTTACGCTTGCGTATTGCTCCTATTGCCACTTGCTAATAAAATGACTAGCAAGATTTTAGATAGAAAAGTACATTTATAAAATTAGAGTGTTCCTAAAAATTTGTATCGTTTTAGGAATACTCTATTTTGTTTTTAGTTACCATTAATTATAATTGGAAAATAAGGTCAACATAATTTCAAAAATGTTCTTCAGTAGATAAATGTCGGGTTTATTATTGGAATATGATTATTACAAGGCGCTTTACAGAAGCACAATCTACGATGCTGATGAGTGGGTGTTCGGGCTTGGGCAAACCTCTTAATTGATAAAATTCGCTAATTGTTTTATTGTGCCTGCCGTTGTCCCATAAAACAAATTTAAAAATAATCTTGTTGCATATCATCCAATAAGCTGATGTGTGTCGGTTGCCAACCTAATTGCTCTTGTGTTTTGAAATTTGAAGCCATACTTTCCATCGTAATGAAATTACTCATCCACTCAAAGTGTTTTGCTAATTCATCGCCTGACACAGATTTCACAGGCAAGTTCAACGTTTCGCCAAGGATCAGTGGAAATACTAACGTGTCCGTGATTTCTGATAAAGGGTCCGTGTGGATTTCAAGACAACAATTTGTTGCATTCGATTTAGAAGAGAGTCCTCATACAGACTTACCTTACTTTCCATGTACTCCATTGCCGGGAAAGGCGCTTAAGCCAGCAATTTTATTGCTATCGATATTGTAAACGATCTCCACGGAAAATGAGGATAGCTCATATACCACAAACCTCAGATTGTTTTTGATCGTTTCATCAATTATTTTTCCCTCAGCCATCACAAGCTCGATCTGAGATTCCTTAGGTAAATTGTTAAAATCGTAATATGAAATAGACATATGGTCAGTTTTAATTTGATGTTTGCTGATCTTGTTTAGTACATCTCTGCAAACCTGATATTTGTAGTAATGTTCTGCGGACTCGATCCGATTTATTAAAAATTACAACGCATTGATGAGCCTGAATGTGAGGTTGATCCTGGGCATCATTGGCTTTGTGGATTTGGCGATCCGATGCTCCCAATTCTCCTGCAGGTCGCCTTTCATAATGAGCAATGAACCGTTCGGAAGCGGCAGGCTGTATTTGCTTTGATGATGATCTTTTTTTCTGAAATCAAAGTTTCTGGACTGTCCAAGACTGATAGATGCAATAACAGGTCTCTTTCCATATCTGCTTTCCTTGTCTCGATGCCATGCTACTGAATAATTTTGGTCACGGTAGAGATTTAATAGGACACCATTGAACCAATAACCAAATTCTTTTTCTATTCTTTCTTTTAAGTTTAGCAACTGCGGAGTCCATGGATTCCTATTGGAAGTATTACTGTCAGCTGATTTATTATATTTTGAATCAACATACCAGGCGGTTAAACGTGGTGTTATGACAGTCTTATCATACATTTTCTGTGTGCGCTGTTCCCATGGGGCGGTTTGAAGCAGATTTTCTTTTAATTGATCCGCCTCTTCCCTGCTCAGAAAATTTTCCCTGTATTCTAAAAGGTCTTTTGGAAACTGATAAAACTCTTCGGCATCAAATAAACTTAGCTGACTCATTGTAATTTCTTATAAAATAATTATCTTTACACTGTTCCATTTATGGGATATTTTTTTTCATCATTTGTGTTTTTAACTTCTCTTCGGAGAAGTTTTTTTATGGATTAAATTTCAAAATTCCATTTTCTAAATTACTGATACTTCGTTTCGCTTCCTCAACTAAATTTTTCAAATTGGCTTCATCAGGTAGGGCGTACGGTTTATAGTCTTGCGGTAAAATTCCTCGTACATAACGCCATACTTCTTTAATCTCTTCCAATGAAATGGTATAGGGTTCATAAAATGAATTATCAGCGGATACAATAATAAAATTTTTGTTCTTTTTCATAAAGGTCTTGTAAGTAATTCCTTCATTGGTCACAAAAATGTATTCCTTATTTGATTTCAGGTCTTCCAGTTTTTCTACATACTCTCCTATAATAATGGATTGGTCTGCAAAGGGCGGCATCGAATCACCATCCGCTAAAAAAGCTCTGTATTTTCCATTTTTTAAAAAAGGCAACTGCATTTTTTGAAGACTTTCAATAAATTCAGGATCACTAAATCCTTTCAAATAGCCCATTGAAGCTTTTTGTGGTACGATTTCAATGAAATTGTTACCTTCTGAATCTACTACTACGGGAAGTAATATTTTATTCCCGGACAGATTGACCATTTTATCCAAAGGATACTTTCTTATATCAACGGTGACCAGAAGGTCAATACTGATGTTGTAGTATTTGGATATCCTGACCAATACTTCAATAGGTGGTTCTGCATTCCCATATTCGTAGGAAACATATCTTGATCTGGTAAGGATGAGTTCATCTGCCAGTTTATGCTGGGTCATATTTTTTTGACCTCTCAAAAACACGATGTTATCTGCAAATATTGACATTGTCATAATTTATGACAACAAATATACACATTTTGTTTAAAAACATGACTAAGTTTATACCATGGAAAGAGCAATTGCACATATGGACCTGGATACTTTTTTTGTCTCCTGTGAACGGCTGAAAAACTCTGTGTTGGAGAAACAGCCCGTAATCATTGGAGGTGGTGACCGTGGTGTGGTAGCATCGTGTTCCTATGAGACCAGAGAATTCGGTGTCCGTTCGGCAATGCCTATCAAGATGGCATTGCGATTATGTCCGGAGGCCAAGGTTATCAAAGGAGATATGGAGTATTATTCCAATATGTCTCATTTGGTGACCGAAGTGATTCAGGAAAAAGTACCGGTACTAGAAAAAGCCAGCATCGACGAATTCTATCTGGATCTGTCAGGAATGGACAAGTTCTTTGGATGTTACCAATGGACGAATGACATTGCAGATTCCGTGATGAAAAATACAGGTCTGCCAATCAGTTTTGCCCTTTCCACCAATAAGACAGTGTCCAAAATTGGAACAGGTGAATCCAAACCTAAAGGGAAACTGGAGGTCAAGGCAATGGATGTCCAACCATTTTTAAATCCATTGTCGATAAAGAAAATCCCGATGGTCGGGCCTGAGACCTTTCAGCTTTTCTCAAGATTAGGGGTGAAGACCATAAAGACCCTTTCTGAAATGCCGGTCGATGTATTGCAGGAGCTGGTCGGAAAAAACGGCTCTATGCTTTGGAAGAAAGCAAACGGCATTGATGAAACACCGGTTGTTCCCTATTCCGAAAGAAAATCCATCTCTACGGAGAATACATTTTCCCAGGATACCATCGATATTCAGAACATCAGAAGTGTTTTGTCTGGGATGGTTGAAAAGCTATGTTATCAGCTCAGGCACGAAAAATGGCTGACCTCAACGGTTTCCGTTAAAATCAGGTACGCTAATTTTGATACGGAGACCAAACAGTGCAGGCTTCCTTACACATCGGCAGACCATACATTGCTACGGTATGTTTTGGAACTATTCAACAAAGTCTACACAAGGAGAATGAGGATCCGTTTGATCGGGGTCAGGTTTACCGGTTTGGTTCATGGTCTGCACCAGATGGATCTTTTTGAAGATACAGAAGAACTGATTTCTTTATATCAGGCCATGGATCATCTGAAAGACAGATTCGGCCCATCAAGTGTTGGAAGAGCATCAGGTTTATTACTTTAATATTTTATTATGTTTCTCAACTGCCATACTTATCACAGCCTGCGTTACGGGACCATCTCTGTTGAAGATCTGGTTCAACAGGCTGTTGACCATCAATTAAAGGTCTTGGCATTGACCGACATCAATACGGTTACGGGTATCTACCAGTTTTATAAGCTTTGTCAGGAAAAAGGGATCAAACCGATTGTTGGGATCGATGTCCGGGTTGATAATGAGCAGTACTATATATGCCTGGCTAAAAACCCAAAGGGCATTGCAGAGGTCAACAGGCTTTTGACCCGTTATAACTGTGAAGGAATTGAGATCCCCAGAACTAATCCTGTATTGGAAAATACCTTTGTGATCTATCCTTTACACAATATGCCCGAAAAACTTTTGCCACATGAATTTATCGGAATCAGACAGGATGAGATAAACTTATTGTTTAATCCTGAATTGAAAGCATTATCGCATAAAATGGTCATCCTTCATCCGGTAACCTTTAAGACAGATGAAGAATTTGAACTGCACAAGATCCTGAGGGCAATAGCAGGCAACATCTTATTTACCAAATTGAACGAAAATGACCATTGTAAGAACAATGAAACATTTATAGGTAAAAGACAACTGTTGGAGAAGTATTTCCCATATCCAGAGATCATTGAAAATACAAAGTGCATTGTAGATGAGTGCAGTTTTGAATTTGACTTTAAAACACCGAAAAATAAAAAGCATTATACCGAAAATAAAGAAAATGATTTTAAGTTACTGAAAAAATTAGCCTATGAAGGTCTAAGTAAAAAATATCCAATTGATAACCAGGAAGCAAAGGCAAGAGTAGACAAAGAGCTGGGTGTTATCAATGAACTCAATTTCTGTGGTTATTTTTTAATTACCTGGGACATTGTCCAGTACAGCAACAAAATGGGTTTTATGCATGTGGGACGAGGAAGCGGTGCCAACTCCATTGTGAGCTACTGCATTGGAATTACTGACATCTGTCCTTTGGAATTGGATCTTTATTTTGAAAGGTTTCTGAATCTTAACCGGAAGACACCGCCAGATTTTGATATCGACTGGAGCTGGAAGAATCGGGACACCATACTGGAATATATCTTTGATAAATATGGAAAGGATCATGTGGCCTTTTGCGGAACCAACGTCGAATTTAAAAGCAGGTCAAGGTTCAGGGAGCTTGGAAAAGTATTCGGACTGCCTAAGGATGAACTGGATCAGCTTTCTAAAAGACCGAGAGATCAGCATGATCAGAACTCCATTGTCCAGGAGATCTATAAGTATGAAAATTTATTGATAGGTTTCCCTAATCAAAGAAGTATGCATTCCTGTGGAATCCTGATTTCTGAAGAACCGATCACCAATTATTCTGCTTTAGAATTCCCCCCAAAGGAATTTCCTATTGTACAGTTTGATATGCATACCGCAGAGGAGATCGGTCTTGAAAAATTTGACATCCTTTCACAAAGAGGATTGGGAACCATAAAAGATACGGTCAGACTGATCGAAGAAAAAAGAGGAATCACTGTCGACATTGAGGATACAAGGATCTCAAAAAATGATACCAAGTGCAACGAGTATCTGAGTATCGGAAAGACGATTGGCTGTTTCTATATTGAATCTCCTGCGATGCGGGGCTTGTTGAGAAGATTGAAATGTGAAGATTATAAGGTTTTGGTAGCCGCCTCATCCATTATTCGCCCCGGTGTGGCGCAAAGCGGAATGATGCGGGAGTATATATTCCGGCACAATCATCCAAACCAGTTTGAATACTTCCACGAAGTCTTTGAGAAAGAACTCGGTGAGACCTATGGAATCATGGTGTATCAGGAGGATGTGATAAAAATTGCCATGCATTTCGGTGGTGTTTCTGCCGAAAACGGTGATGTCTTAAGAAGAGCCATGAGCGGCAAGGGACGTTCATTATCAGCCTTACAGAAATTAAAAGATGATTTTTTTGAATCCTGTAAGAAGAAAGGACACCCCGAACAGTTATCTCAGGAAGTCTATCGTCAAATCGAATCCTTTGCAGGCTATTCTTTTTGTAAAGCTCACTCAGCTTCGTATGCGGTGGAAAGTTATCAGAGTCTCTATCTCAAAGCCTACTACCCTATCGAATTTATGGTGTCAGCCATCAATAACGGTGGTGGATTTTACAGAACGGAAGTATATGTTCACGAGGCAAAAATGGCTGGAGCGACTATTCATAACCCCTGCATCAACCTCAGCGAATTTCAGACGACCGTTTACGGTACTGACGTATATTTGGGTTTTATGCATATTGAAAAACTTGAAGCCTCGGTTAAACTATCTATTCCTGAAGAACGTAAAGAAAATGAAGATTACAAATCCTTAGAAGATTTTGTCAAAAGAGTCAATATCGGTATACAAGCTTTACAGACTTTGATCTTTGTCGGAGCATTCAGGTTCACCGGAAAACAAAAACATGAATTATTAATAGAAGCGAGATTTCTTTTATCAAAGAATTACTACAAAACTAAAATTATATCGTTGTTTGATGAACCTCAGAAAGATTATGAATTGCCTGTTATTGAAAGAAATCCTTTTGAAGATGCTTTTGATGAAATCGAAATATTGGGTTTTCCAGTTTCTTATTCAATTTTTGACTTACTAAAAACTAAGTACAGAGGTCACGTATTGGTTAAGAACCTATTAAAATACCACAAAAAACAGGTTAAAATGCTCGCCTATCTGATCTCAAGAAAGCACGTTCCCATCAAAAAGAAAGATCATCCCGGCAAAAAAGATGATATGTACTTCGGAACCTGGATCGATGCTGAAGGACAGTATTTTGATACCGCCCATTTTCCCGATAGCCTCAGAAAGTTTCCTTTTAAAGAAGGAGGTATTTACCTTCTATTAGGTACGGTCGAGGTAGATTATCATTTCCCGACCGTGACCATCACAAAAATGGCAAAAATGCCCTTAGTTCCTGATCCTCGTTATTCGATGGATAAGGATAAAGAGAGGGAAATAGAGAGCGGACTGCGGGAGGATGTAAGTGTTACATTTAGACAACCGTACCCGCAAGAACACGAGATTGGGCTGCCAAGAATTAGAATGATATGATTACATTAAGACTATTTGGATAAATTTTATAGACTAGCATATAGTATTTGTATTCAAAGGATATTCTTTCTCCTACCATAATTACAGATGGAAAACTCAGACAATTATCTGTCAGTTTGAAGAATAGATAAACAAGTAACAATAATTGACAAAAATAGATCCATTCATGTAAAACTGAATCCAGAAAACTAATTAAGTTTCATAACTCGGTTTAGACCAATGGCTTCGATTTCTTCCGCTTTTGTTATAACAATTTTGTGTTTTTTATTCGTTGTCAGTGCTGCAAATTCAACATTTGTTTTGATGACATTAATGTCATCTATAACTCCATTATAGTAGTATTCAGCATCCGGCAACATATATAGCTTTTGTGTATTATCTAAACTTATTGATCTTGTAAAACCTTTCTTATACATTTGTTTATGAAACGCAGTATAGGTTTCTGTTTCCGCATCAATCAATTCTACACGTACGATAAATTTAGCCATAAGTTATTGTTTTAATTTCTATGAATATAATATCACTTCCCGCTAAGAAAATCTTTTACTATTAAACTTCCATGGATGCAATTGACGCTCTGTTACTATCCGTAGGGTGCAAGGAAACTTACAACCTTTCAAACATGATTATCTTTGATGCGCAAAATCGGCAATATCAAGAATAGCTTTCTCAATTTTCATCCGTCCCTCCTTAGACTTTAAATTAATTCCACAAAAAGTAGTACTGTTATGTACAGTACAGAGATTAAGGTAATGAATTCCTGCCAACAGTATTGCTAATGTCGTTTTAAACTCTTCAGATTGCTGACTAAAATCCAATTCCTTAGCGCTACTTTTCAAGCCTTGAAAAACTTTTTCACGCTGCTCAAATAAATTTCTGAGAACACTTCGTTTTTCCGAAATTTGCCAAATGATGATCTTTTGCAATTCTTTATTAGTTTTTAAACCTTCAAACTGGCTTAACAAAGCTATTTCTGCAGGTGTTTTTCCACTAGCTGAAAAATTAGAATCAATTTGTTTCTCATCAATTTTACGCCAATAATCCTGCGATCTGATATACTCATCAATAAGTTTATCCGTACTACCAAAATAGGTATAAATTAACTTTTTATCAAAACCGGCAACAGCTGATATTTTACTAACCTTTAATCCTAAATAACCTTCGGTTTTTAAAATTTTACCAACTGCGTTCAATAATTTTTGTTTGGTTCTTTCTTTATCCCTGATAGGGCCCTGTACAACTTTTCTTGGCATTGTTTATTATTTAAAATTGCGTAACCTATTATTTTATATTACTTCAAGTATATGTCGCCCCAGCGTATTCTTAACTTTTGATTTTATAAGTGTATACATTATAAGGGAAAATTTTCTTTGCTAAGCCTTTTGATATCCAACATCCTACTAATATTGGGAAGAATAATACATATCCATTTGGCACCAAATTGCAGACTAAAAAAAGAGCAGTAAATGGAGCGTAGATAGAAGCAGACAATGTGGCAGCTGCGCCCACTAAAACAAAATTCAAATAAATCAAAGAAGTTCCGAAGAGGGTATTACAGCAAAGAGCAAAAGCAAACCCTAGGAAAGCACCGGCGACAATACTTGGCGCAAAAACACCACCGTCTCCACCCGCTCCCAGTGTTAATGCTGCCGCTAATGGTTTTAAAAAAATCAAAACGAAGATCAATATGAAAGAATAACTTTGAGGATGATACAAAATTTCTGACAGTGAATGATAACTGTCCCCATATAGAAAAGGAAAACAGAATATCAAACCTCCAACGATTAAGCTTCCGAAATTTACTCTTAGAAAGTCATTTGATATTCCAGAAAAGAAATCCTTTATTTTAATAACTGAAATAGTAAAATAGACAGATAAACCACTACCCAAAATGCTCAACAATAAAAAAAAGGGGACTGCCGACCATCTCCATTCTGTGATCTCAAAAGGAAGTAATGGTTTGCTTTTTATGTAAAATAAAAACACCACAGAAATAAATGCTGATGCGGTACAGCTTATAAACAGGGTCTTAGTAAATTTTCTGGCAATCACTTCCATCGCGAAGAGCCAGCCTGCAATCGGACTTCCAAATAAAACAGCCACACCCGCCACAACACCTGCACAAATAAGCTCCAGCTTATATATATTAGCAGAAAATTGTTTTTCATACGCTGCATTTCCAAGCGTTGCGGTCGCAACTACTGTAGAAACCTCAATTCCTGTTGAGCCACCGAAGATGACGGTCAAAAAGCCATTAAAATAATGTGATGGAATTTTGAATAGTGGCAAATGGTCTTTACGTTGGTCAACTGTTTTATAAATTTCTGTAATCCCTTTATTCTTCCTGTTCAAAAAAAGATATTTTCTTAAAAAATAAATTGCTGTGATCCCAATTGTTGGAAATAAAACAAAAAATAAAGCATTTTCTTTTTCTGCATAATGAAATATTAATTTTTGAAAATGTTCCGTAAAGAATTTTAATGAATACCCGAGAAAAGAAGCACAGATACTTATTAAAATTGAAACTAAAATGAGTCTGAAATAATGATGTCTTCGTACTTTCTTCCGTTGCATTAAGAAATTATTTTTTTTAGTATTTTAAGGTATTATGGGAAACTTTGAAAATAGATTACATTTTATTTTTTGTTTTCAATTTTTCCAGATATTCTTTCAAAATCTTTGCGTGGCAATGTTTCTCATCTTTTGCGGCATATAACAACGTAATAACTTCATGCTTTCTATTACGTTCTAAAAATTCTTTTACACTTTCACTTTTTTGTAATTCTGTGATGTATTTCTGAGAAAAACTGACCCAAAGTTCAGGATCATGATTAAACCATTTGCGTAGCTTATCAGAAGGGGCAAGATCTTTATTCCATTCATTGATATGAGCATTTTCCTTTGACACTCCACGAGGCCAAAGTCGGTCCACCAACACCCGATAACCATCTGAGGATGGCTTTTCATAAATTCGCTTCATTTTAATTTTCATACAAAAAAAATTTTATACAAAAGTCGTTAGGAATAACTCTTAAGAACGTACATACCATTAAGCTAACAATAGTATTCTAAAGATTGAAATTCGTGACAATATAAAAAGCTGCCCAGGCTACGAATATCAGAGCAATTACCCACACCCAAACCGGTATCGTACGAGGATTTTCGCTTCCTTTGATAATGAAGCTTTGATTTCTTCCTGTATCATACGCATTGACCATTAAAGGTATCGTGCCATTAACTACTTCATCATCAGAAAGTCCTTCTAAATGAATAATAGGGCCATTACGAACTATAAAAGGTATGATTTTTAGCCCCTCTTTCTGATCAAATTTACTAACAATTCTAAGGAGGTGTTTCCCATCGGCCAATTTTGTTGTATCAAGATTAAAAACTATCGGGGTCTGAAGTTCTGCAATGGGATTCACTTCTTCATCGATGTATAAAAAAACAGTGGCGTTATGTTTTGACATTTTTTTGAAGCTTTAGAAATCCAATATTGTATTTTTGATATGTTTTCTGTTCTTTTCTCCCGGGATGACCAGAAACTTAAAAGAAAAAAATAAAGTCCCAAGTGTAATTATGCCAATACTTGATACAATTACCCAGTCCCAATTTGATTCGGGTCCAGTACCATGTGTTAGATCCTGCGTTATTTTAGGCTGTTGAAGTTTACAAGCGTCACATGCCTGAACATACCCGGCCCAAAATAAAAAAACAAAAAATCCTAATTTTATCTTTTTCATATTATTTTATTTTATCCATAATTACTTTCACTTCATCAGCCGTCACTTTTTTCCCGGTGTTCCCCCAGCTTGTTCTTTCATGATTAATGAGAGCAGCAACTTCTGCCGGTGAAAATCCTGCATTAGTTCCAACAGCAGGCATTGTAGCGTATTCAGGTCGGGGATCATAACCTTTCATTATAATAGTTACATATAATTCCAAATCATTACCTAAAACGACCGGGCTTCCTTTTAATGCTGGGAAAGCTCCCGGTAATCCCTCTCCGTTTGCCTGATGACAGCTCGCACAATTTGTAGTAAACAACGTTGTTCCGTCAGGGAGATTATCGCCTTGAGAATTTCCGTCCGCTTTTTTTTCTACTTTATATAAAAATTCTCTGGTCGGTATACTTTTAGGAAGCTCAGTTTGTTTTAAGCTCAATAAATACGCAACCAAATCCTGAGCATCTTTTGAAGGGACGATTTTTCCCTTAATTCCTATTTTAAACTTATCCGGAACATTTACTTCGACATCACCTGTCTGCAATTCGTCTTTTATTAAAAACATCCATTGGTATGAAGGCATCACTGATTCAGGGACTACTGATCTCGGATTAAATAAATGCGAATATTGCCATTCTTTACTTGGTTGCCTGCTCCCAATATTGATAAGATCAGGACCTGTCCTTTCAGTTCCCATTAAAGTGGCGGTGTTCTGGAAAAGATTCAACCTTCTATTTCTGGCGTAATCGATGGCAAGACTAGGTCTGCCTCCAAAAACCTGATCCATATCAACATTTCTAACCTGCTGTGTATGACAACCTACGCAACCTTCCCGGATATAAATTTCCTTTCCGTGACTTTCTTCCTCTGTCAGTGCTTTACTTCCAGGTAATGGTTTGTATACTTTCTGATTGTTTAATGCCGGCAAAATACAGATAACCAATGTAAGAAAAAGGAAAAAAGCTAATGCCGATGAAAAAAGTTTTTTATGATCGCTAAAAAAATCCATTATGATCTTTGTTGTTTTGTGTGAACTATTTCTAAAATCTCTTGTGGGGTATGAGGAAGACGTATCTCTTTTCTCGGTTTAATCATTCTATAAAAATTATATGCGAAAACGATATGCGAGATCCACATCATAGTTCCTCCAATTGCTCTCCACAACCAAAAAGGCATCATTTTTACCACTCCTTCTATAAAAGGTTTTTTCTCCATCCACATCATTCCTTTTTCGGTAGAGCCAATCATCAAAGAAACAGTATATACCAAAACTCCAATTAATGCCAACCAAAAATGTAATCCTACAGTAATACTTGGCGGTTCATATGAAGTTAGTCTCGGAACCAAGGTATAAGTAAAAGACCATAGCATGAAGGTAATGATCCCATACATCGTTAAATGTGAGTGAGCCACCGTAAAGTCAGTAAAATGCCATAGTAGGTTTGTTGCCCTGAAAGCTTCTGCCGTCCCCTGCATCGAGCCCGTAAAATAAAAGAGAATAGAAACTACGTAAAAAGGCAGTACATAACTCAGTTTCAGACGATGCCAGGATCCGCGAATGGTCATCATGAAATTAATGCTGCCTGCTGCAACAGGGATCACCATTCCAACACTGGCAACAATAGCAATGGTCTGCATCCACCAGGGAATAGCACTGAAAATAAAATGATGCGTTCCAATAAGAGTATAAAACAAAATCTGCGTCCAAAATGCAAGTATGCTCAGACTATACGAATATACCGGACTATTAAGTTCCTGAGGAAGAAAATAATACATTAATCCTAAATTGAAGAACATGAACCACATTCCCACACCCTGATGCATAAAATAACCCTGAGTAATTGTTTCTCCCAAACCGTCCTGCCAAAAAGGAAGATAGGCAACGATCAGGATAACCACCACAAACATCATTGCCGAAACAATATACCAATTTGAAACATAGATTTCTTCTGTCTTACGGAATGCGATGGTATTGATATGATTATAAATACTAATAATAATTCCTACTGCAAAAAGCAGCATGACCGGCCAAATGTATTCTCTGTATTCGCCTCCACTGTTGTTAATCCCCGCCATTAAACAAATACTGCCTAATAAAACAGCTGAATTCATTAATATCAATGTTATGTAACCGATCTTAAGGTTGAAAACTTTCGTATTCCCTACCCGTGGTATAACATAATACGAAAAGCCAACCATCGCCATAGATGCCCAGCCCCAGAAAACTATATTTGTATGGACCGGTCTAAGTCTTCCAAAGCTTAACCAGCTGATATGATCAGCATCAGGCGCAACAAATTTAATTCCTAGATACTCGCCGACCGTGGTACCTGCAAAGAGCCAGAATACGCTACAACCCAAAAACCAAAGGATCAGCTTTTTTTCATCATTTGGAATAGTGATGTTTCTACCCTCTTCTCTTTTAGATTGCAGGAAACGAATGTCGTGCACTTCATTTGCCTCATCGATCAGCCCCCGGGGATCGCTTACCTCTTTATTTTCCGAAAGCTCATTTCCGGAAAGTTGAAATTCAAGTTCTTTTCTCCGTTCTTCCAAAGCGGAGATTTCCCCCGGCTGCAGCCTGCTAAGATGTTCGTATATTCTTTTTAGCTCACTTTTTTTAATTGTATCAGAAATCATCCGGTTTACCCTTATTAAAATTAGAATAAGTGCAAAAATCACAGGAATCAAGAAAAGGACAATAGTGATTTGTAAACCAGGCTCATTGAGAAGTTCATCCATCGTATTAATTTTAGAAAAAATTATTTTTTTGTTTCTCCTAAATTACAATGAGCGAAAATCCTCATGATACGATCTCAATCATACTCAATTTCGGTATTTAATAGTATATTAGATGATTTTTTATGGTAAGCAAATGATTTCTTTCCATCAACTTAATAGTTCGGATAACAGTTTCCACTCGTAAACCTGTTAGATCCGCCATTTGCTGACGCGTTAAGGGAACTAAATATTCTTTAGTCGACTTCTTGTGTACATTGTGCATATTTTTGAAATAATCCATTAAAGCTTTAAGCCTTACAGTCGGATCTTTAGAAAAAACATGCTGAGACATCAGCATTTTGTAGTGTAACCTTCGGGATAAACCTGTACTGACGTCTATTGCACATTCTGGATTATCCTTTAGTAAATCAAAAAAATCTTTAGCAGAAATCTCTATAATACTACATTCAGTTAAAGCTACTGCATTGGTAGGATATCTTTCATTTATAAAAAGTAAGGCATCACCAAAGCTTTGAGGTGCCTCAAATATATTCTGGATGAATTCTTTACCGTCTTCACAATAATTGTTTAATTTGATTTTTCCCGAAATAATCTGGAAATAATTTTTGCAAATTGTATTTTCCTCATAGATAAAATCTCCAACATCGTAATGTTTTGTACTATAATTATATTTTTTTAAATGCTTTTCAGGAATCATTCTGATATATATAATTGTTAATAATGAATAAGTTTAATACTTAATGTAATATTGTTTTCGAAATGCATCAGGTGTAAATGATGTATACTTTTTAAAAAATTTCACGAAATATGACGGATCGGAATAATTTAACGTTTCAGCAATACTTGCAATGGATAAATCAAAATTAACCAAGAGCCTTTTAGCTTCTAAGATGATCCTTTTTCTGATAATTTCTCCTGCCGATAAATTGATCTGTTGTTTGCATATGAAGTTCAATTGGTTAGGAGTAACATTTAGAAAAGCCGCATACTCTTTGGGCAATTTATATTGATGAAAATTAACTTCTACAATTTCGATAAACTGCTTTAATATCAAAGAATTATAATTGGTGTCTGTAAAAACGGTTTCAGTGGTAATTTCTTTACATGCCAGTGCACAAATTTGTAGTACCAATGACGCAATCATTACTTGTGACCAAGGTTGAATGTCAGCCATTTCTGAAATAATTTCCTCAAAACAAAGCTTAATTCTTTTCTGGTTCTGTGCGGAAATTTTGACCATTTGGTCGCTTCCGAATAAATTGAAAAAAGGAAACTGATCAATCAATGATGAATTTATCTTCAGCTGGTCAAAAAAAGTCGTTGAAAAATTGATTACATAACCCTCCGTATTTTCGTCTAATCGCCAGCTGTGAACCTGATCCGGACGCATGAAAAATATTTTATTAGGAATAACATCATACGAATTGAAATCTATTAAATTTTCACCGCATCCTTTTTCAAAATAGGTAACATGGTAGAAAGAATGCCGATGTACCTTCTCTGTGCCGGGATTCCGCTTTAAGAATTCTGAAAACTTATCGACCGTAAACATTTCACTAATAGAATTACATGTCGACAGACCTCCTATCTTAAACGTTGGATAAACCTCCTTCATAGCTTAGTTATTATAATAATTCAACGATCATAAATATAGCTATTTTTTCGATGATTAACACCATAAATAATTGATAATGCTATACTACTTTTGGCATAATGAATACACAGAAATTTAACTATGACAATACCATAGTACGTGCCTTTTTGTATGCAACAATAGTTTTTGGACTGATCGGATTCCTGTTTGGTCTCACTGCGGCTCTGCTGTTATTCTATCCAGAGCTGCCGGAATTCATTTTTGGAACTGATGACGAGTCAATAAAAATTTTAAGAAACGGAGGGATACAAGCGTTAATAGATACCAACGGAGCATTCGGTTTCGGCAGAATAAGAATGCTACATACCAATACTGTAATTTTCGCTTTTGTCTGCAACAGCGTTTTTGTCGGAGTATATTACTCCGTACCAAGACTCTTAAAAACAGAAATGTTTAGCAAAACATTAAGCTGGATTCATTTCTGGACTTGGCAATTAATGGTTGTAATAACCTTTATAACTTTCTTTATGGGCATCAATACATCTAAGGAATATGCTGAACATGAATGGCCAATCGATATACTTCTTACGTTTTCATGGGTGATTTTTGGAATGAATATGTTCGGAACTATTGCGAGAAGAAGAGTGAGACATCTATATGTTGCGATTTGGTTTTATTTAGGAACATGGATAGCCGTAGCGATGCTTTATATATTCAATAACCTTGAAGTCCCCTTGTCCTTTACAGGATGGAAGTCGTATTCTGCTTATTCAGGAGTTAAAGATGCCATCGTACAATGGTGGTATGGTCACAATGCGGTAGCATTTATTTTAACTACCCCAATTTTGGGTTTAATGTATTATTTTTTACCAAAGGCCGCTGAACGTCCGGTCTTCTCATACAAGCTTTCAATTATTCATTTTTGGTCATTAATATTTGTGTACATATGGGCAGGGCCGCATCATCTTCAATATACCGCAATACCTGCATGGGCACAGGCTGTAGGAACTGGTTTTTCAATTATGCTGATAGCACCATCATGGGGAGGAATGCTGAATGGATTGCTCACATTGAGAGGATCTTGGGATAAAGTTAGAGAAAATCCAGTTTTAAAATTCTTCGTTGTTGCAGTAACTTGTTATGGTATGGCAACGTTTGAAGGACCTCTTTTAGCAACAAAAAACATTAATAAAATTGGCCACTTTACAGACTGGGTGATAGGTCATGTTCATCTCGGAGCATTAGGCTGGAATGGCTTTATGGCTTTTGGTATGATTTATTATCTGATCCCCATCTTATGGAGAACAAAAATATGGTCGGTCAAGATGGCAAACTGGCATTTTTGGCTAGGCACTTTTGGAATTATCTTCTATGCGGTTCCAATGTACATTTCAGGATTTACGCAAGGATTAATGTGGAAACAGTTTAATCCCGACGGAACATTATTGTGGAAAAACTGGCTGGATACGGTAACTGCAATTATCCCATATTTTAAAATGAGATTTTTAGGTGGCTTGTTTTATTTTTCAGGTGCTGTCTTAATGGTTATTAACTTGGTTGCTACGGTCAGAAAGGGTTCTTTTCAAAGAGAAGTACCGGCCGAAGCTCCGGCTTTGGCAAATATCAGCAATAAAAGAAAAGAAGGTGAAGGCCTGCACCTTTGGCTGGAAAGACTGCCCGTTTTACTTACCGTATTATCTTTCATTGCGGTATCAATTGGTGGAGCTGTGGAAATAATACCAACTTTAATGCTCAAAGAAAATGTACCTACCATTACCTCCGTAAAACCGTATTCTCCATTAGAATTGGAAGGCAGGGATTTATACATCCGTGAAGGTTGCAATGCCTGCCATTCGCAAGTTGTAAGACCCTTTAGAGACGAAATTGTAAGATTCAACGGCAAAAACGGGCAATACTCGAAGGCAGGAGAATTCGTGTATGACAGGCCGTTCTTATGGGGTTCAAAAAGAACAGGTCCCGATTTACACCGGGAAGGTGGTAAAAACCCAAGTTCATGGCACTATAAACACATGTACAATCCCAGATCTACATCTGCAGGATCTATTATGCCCCGCTATCCATGGTTAATAGCCAATAATCTGGATCGCTCCCAAATGATCGATAAGCTTAAGTTCATGAAAAATACTTTTGACGTGCCATATACAAAAGTACAGATTGATACTGCAGATAAATGGGCTGATAACCAAGCAGCGAAAATAGTAAAAGATATCTTCGTAGAAGCGTCTGACCTTAAGGAAGCTTATGCAAAAAGACCTCAGGGAGAATTAGAGAAAAAAGAAATTATTGCGCTTATTGCTTATCTTCAGAGATTAGGCATAGATATCAAAACAACTGATATAAAAACAGCTGATAATAATTAAAATACAAGGCGAAATGACTTCCTAAAATTTAAGATCATTTTTTTTAAATTCATGATGCAATATTTTTCGAAACATTACAGATGATCATTTTCCGGTCATTTTATCAGTCGCGTATTTCTGTTACCCAAGTCCAGCGAAATTCGACCATGAAAAAAACGAACGCTTTCTTTCAAAAATAAAATCATTAAAATTATAATAAAACTGAATGTCAGAGATAGATCAACAAGCCGTGCGCGGCGGCCAAGCTCAGGTTGTAGACCCAGAATCTTACAGAGATTCCATAGGAACAATGGATCAAACCGGTAAGAGAAAATGGGTTTTCCCAAAGAAGCCAAAAGGCAAATACACCAACTATAGAGAGCTTGTAAGCTATATTCTATTGATTATATATTTTGCAATACCGTTTATTAAAATTAACGGAAATCCTGTCTTTTTATTGAACGTCATTGACGGAGAATATTTTATTATGGGACAGCCTTTTTATCCTCAGGACTTCTTTATCCTTACCTTAGGTGCCATTGCTTCTCTGATTTTTATTATTGTTTTTACCATCGCATTCGGTAGGATTTTTTGTGGATGGATTTGCCCGCAGACAATTTTTATGGAATCCATTTTTCGGAAAATAGAGTTTTGGATTGAAGGTGATCGCAATAAACAGATGAGACTGGACCGGCAGGAATGGAATACTGAAAAAATTTGGAAAAGAAGTTTAAAATGGTCTGTTTACATCGTTATTTCACTCTTTATCACCCACATTATGTTTATGTATATCGTCGGTTATGAGGATGTGCTCCAAATAATATCAGGCGGGCCATTTGCCAATATTACTAGTTTTATTGTCATGATTCTTTTCACAGCAACTTTTTATTTTGTGTTTGCGTGGTTTAGAGAACAGGTTTGCACTTTGGTATGTCCATACGGAAGATTACAGGGAGTCCTGATTGATAAAGAAACCATCAACGTTTTTTACGATTTTAAGAGAGGAGAAACACGTTCCAAATGGAGAAATGGTGAAGACAGGAAAAGTACCGGAAAAGGTGACTGTATTGATTGCTATCAGTGCGTCGCTGTTTGTCCAACCGGTATTGATATTAGAGACGGCCAGCAGTTGGAATGCATAAATTGTACTGCGTGCATTGATGCGTGTGATGAAGTAATGGAGAAAGTTGGCTTGCCTAAAGGCTTAATAAGATACGCTTCAGAAAGAGAGATTGAAACAGGCAGCCCGTATAAATTTACAGGCAGGATGAAAGGCTTCGCAGTAATTCTGGTCTTATTGCTAGGGTTTCAAGGATTTCTTCTTTCCAGCCGTGAAGAGATGGAGGCAAAATTTATCAAGCCGGCAGGTAGCACATTCTTCGTAAGAGATGGTAAGATTATCAATACATATAATTACACGTTCCTCAATAAAACCAATAGTAAAAAAGTTGTCACTATAAAAGTAATCGAACCGAGAAATGCTGAAATTGGTTATAGTGCTTCTGATAAAATAACTGTCGATCGTGATAAAATATCAAAAGGTACTATAAACATAAGTTTTCCCGAATCACAGATGAATCTTTCCAAACAAAATATTACCATAGGCATATATGATAATAAAAATAATTTAATAGATTCTTATGAGACTTATTTTGAGGGACCTTTCAAATTACAGATCCAATAAGAGAAGCTAAAGATCAATACACTAAAATTCATCAGCAGATGACTAATTAAATGGTTATTTTTAATAGATTATACTAACAGTTTTACGATACTCAAAACTTTAAAGGTGTGAATTGTTCTTAGTTACTATTATTGATTACATATGGTATTAAACTAAGCAAGCCTCATTCAGTTTCTTTTTAAATGATAAGCTTACATACTGAATTACCATAAAGGGTACGATCAATATATACTTTGAATCAGCAACATAAATTTAATAGTTGATAGTAATTAAATAAAGCTCATACTATACTAATAGCTTTAAAGTTGCGCAAGGATATGTTGTATTACAACGTTATGTTAAATAAAAGAGTACCAAATGACGTGAATATTATCACCACGTTGGTACTCTTTCCGTAAACGATTTAGTATTCTAGTTTAGATGCAACGAAGCCGGACCGAATTCTTCAAAATAAATTGCCGATTTCTGAACCCCATTCTCTACAAGAAAATTATAATGTTTTTTAATGAATAAAGCCGGACCACAGATATAATATTCTGCTTTATGATCAAGTACTTTTTCTTTTAATACTTCCAGGTCTACCCAGCCTTTATATTTGTTTTTCTGTAGTTCATTCAATTGTTCATAGAAGACGTGTTGGTTGATATTCGAATAGAAATTCGATAATTCAGTAATCTTGTCTTTGAATGCATGCACTGCTTCATTTCTACAACCATGTATCCAGGTAATAGATACTTTATTTTCATCCGCCTCGTTGGTTAGATTTTCTATCATCGACAAAAGCGGCGTCTGTCCAACACCCCCGCTAATGAATACTTTATGTGCTAAGGTCGATTCATTCAATATAAAGGTACCTGCCGGCGCAGAAAGTTCAACAATACTTCCTTCTGTAATGTGGTTATGGAGACGATTGCTAATCATACCGTCCGGATGCTTGCTACCCACTTCTTTTTTAACAGATATTCGATAATATTCGCTATTGGACTTACACGAAATACTGTATTGGCGCGGTTGTAATAACTGAAGCTCTGGTAGGAATAAACGTAAACTAATATACTGACCGGGTAAATGACTTTCTACTGATCCCCCATCAGCAGGATAAAGATAAAAGGACGTTATTTCAGTTGATTCCACAACTTTTTGTTTAACTACAAAAGGCCTCCAGCCGCTCCAACCACCTTTTTGTTCGGTATGCTTTTTATATAATTCTTTTTCCCGGCCACTCATCAAAGAGGCCAATTGGTTATAGGCTACTGTCCAGGCGTCTAATAATTCCACGCTCGCAGCTAGGCCGAGTACTTCCTTAATTGATGCTATCAGATGCCGCCCTACAATGTCATAATGTTCCGGACGAATATCAAGGCTGGTATGCTTCTGACCGACACCATCCACCATCGGCAACAGCACAGATGGATCTTCAATGTGCTCTGCGTACATTAAAACTGCCATGGCAAGGGCTGTTTGTTGCTTGCTGTTCTGCTGATTTCCCATGTTGAATATATTTTTCAATTCCGGGTTGTAATGAAACATACGATCGTAGAAATGTGAAGTTAATAAAACACCATGCTCTTTTAATACAGGTACGGTATCTTTTACTAATTGTTTTTGTTCGCTTGTCATAAATAGAAATTTAATTATTAAAGACAAATATGTCTTTTATTATGATAAAAAAAATTATTTGTTTAAAGTCAATGAACCGTCCAGTAATTCTTTATTGAAAGCACCAATAGTACTTTTATGTAACATATAAGTTATCTGATTACGAATTTTTTTAAATTCATTATGCAATGGACAAGGGTTGCTTTCTGAGCAGTAACTAAGTCCCATTCCGCAGCCTGTAAATATTTCATCACCTTCTAAAGTTATTACAATATCTGCTATAGGCCGGTTCAGCCCGTTTGCATCAAGGTAGAATCCTCCGTTCGGGCCTTTGACAGATAATATGATACCTGCACGACTAAGTCTCTGAAGTATTTTACCAAGAAAATATTCAGGAGAATTAATGTTTTCCGCAATTTCTTTAATTCCTACACGCTTTCCCTCCTGAGATTGGCTGGCAATATAAAGAACAGCTCTTATGGCATATTCGCAGGTTTTAGAAAAAAATCCCATATAAATTATTGTTTTTGCTCTTGCAAGTATGTCTTCTATTAATGTTGGCTTGTGACCGATTTATTCATTGATAACAGTACTATACTATCTTTTGTTGCTTTTAGATCATGCAGCATATTCGCTTCCAAAGCTATTATCATGCCTTTATCCAAGGTAAATCGCTCGGAATCTACCCCGAAGTCAATACTACCATCAATAACATTGACCATAATCGGATACGCTGCTTTATGCGCAGTCATTTCCTGACCTTTTTTAAAAACAATCCTTATTTCCTTGGCATGTAAAGTATTGATAAGTACATTGATTGAGGGATCGGTCTCACCGTATTGAATGTCTGTTAAAATTGAAGCTATCTTAATCATAGATTTATTATTATTAATGAAATTAAAGTGGTCTTAATTATTGTTTTGTCTCCCATTAGTTTCAGCGACAACAATTTTAAGATGATACATACCAGTTTTCAAAACTTCACGTAAAACTTTTGCACTGTAATGCCCTTGATAAATGTGACGAGCTTCATTTGTGATTGCTGGATTGAATTTTTATCAGAAAAAGTCTAGCCATTTTTTCGGCTCTCCATTTAGCATCTTCGGCGATCTGGCCTTCAAAATGTTTATCTATTGTTGCAGACCAGATATTTAGCCAACGCTCAAAATGACTTCCATTAAGTGGCATTTGTGCGTGCGGAGGGAATGGACTTCCATTATACGTATGTTCACCAAGTAAAACTGTTTGCCAGAAAGTATACATTTTTTCCAAATGTTTTGTCCAGTCTTTTATCGCACCAACAAAAATACCACCAATCAATAGATCTCGTTGAACTTCACTATAAAAAGAATCCACCAAAAGTTTAATGTCATCAAAGTTTTGAATGCTGCTTTTCATTAGATAAATTTTTAACCACATTCAGGATGCGGAATGTTTATATGGTGCAAATATAGAGAAAATTAAATAAAAGACAAAAACGTCTTTATATATTTAAGAAGTTGACTCAAACTAATCGATTTAGATCTCACGCCTGCTAACACTCTTCTATGACGAATTTTACACAGGAAAACAAAAGGATGATTGACATAAACTTGTATATTTTTATAACGATCATTTTTTTTTAACTGATTGTAACCTTTCTACCTGTCATTTACTCTAATAAAGTATAAAGTAATTAAGATAAAAACATGGAAAATACTTTCAAAAGTAAAGCGCTTAAACAAGCATTCAATCTGTTAAGGTACACCTTTGTAGTTGTTCCTATAGTTGCGGGAGCAGACAAATTCACTAACTTGCTTACAGATTGGCAACAGTATGTCAACCCTTCAATTGGGAACGTTTTGCCGATTTCTGCTTCGGTTTTCATGATGGTTGTAGGTGTAATAGAAATTTTGGCTGGCATTATTGTTCTCAAAAAAGCAGAAATAGGTGGCTATATCGTGGCAGGCTGGTTAACAGTGATAGCAATTACATTATTATTAAGTTTTAACTTCATTGATGTGGCAGTACGTGACTTAGTAATGGCAATTGCAGCTCTTTCAATGGCTAAAATAGCAAAAATTCTAAGCTAAACATGGATCAGTTCGGTCAATTAACAGAAGTTGAAATTATCAACCGTATTTTAAAAGGAGAAAAACCTCTTTATGAAATTATCGTAAAACGTTTTAATTCCTATTTATACAAAATTGGAAGGTCCTATAATTACAACCATGAAGATACGCAGGATTTAATGCAGGATACTTATATTGATGCTTACAAAAATCTGGGCCAATTCGAAAAACGCGCTGGTTTTAAGACCTGGATAATCAGAATAATGTTAAATAACTGCTATCGTAAAAAACAGAAATTCAGCTATAAAAATGAATTTGCGAATGAGATTATTAATGAAAATGAAACGCCTATGTTCAGCAATTCAATGACCGACATACAAAAAGAAATTCACAGCCGTGAGTTGGGGTACATCATTGAGAATTCTCTGGCTCAAATACCTGAAGATTATCGAATTGTATTTTCTTTAAGAGAAATAAACGGATTGAATGTCTCTGAAACATCTGCACTTCTCAACATCAGTGAAACAAATGTCAAAGTCCGTCTAAACAGAGCTAAGACCATGCTGAGGATTGCAGTTGAAAAATCTTACACAGCGGAGGAGCTCTTTGACTTCAATCTGTCTTATTGTAACCCTTTTAGCAAAAAAGTGATGCTTGAGATTAATCGGCTATAATTAAAGTTATATACTGAACATACTGCAATCCACAATGCTGCTTCGGCAGCATTATACTAGAATTTATAACTACATAGGAATTGAAAACATTGTCGTCAATCAGTTGCATTATAGTCCTAAAGAGCAATTAAATAAAACCTATGTTAAGAATGTCACGCATTAAACCAATTGTCATGTAGTGAAAAAACAATAATTGCACGAGCCACTGAAAGAGTTTTTAATCTTTTCCGGACCTTAGCTCATTGAAGAGCAGATTTTAAAGCATTAAAATAATAATGATTTAAAGATGACATTGGGAATCAGGTTTCAGTCGAAAGTGAATGTTCTATAAACATCAAAAAGAATTTCAAAGTCAATTGACAAACAATGCAGCCAAATTTCAAGAGTATAATACAAGTTTACTGGTTCTTAAAGATCCTACCGAAAGCCGTTATGTAACTTTAAATAGCGCTAAAAGCCCGGGCAGCTTACTATACTCCAAACCCTAAGGATAATAATAATTTTATATGAGTTTTAGTTTGCTTCCAAGTGACTATTATTTAGGCGTTTTAACATTGACCTTTCTCAAATCGGTGGGTCTGGATCTTGTAAACTCACGAAAAGTATCACTGAACGAACTAATTGAACTGTACCCCACCTCATCTGCAATTTCGTTAATGGATTTGTTTGTATTCAGAAGCAGCTCGATAGCTTTAATAATCCTTAGCGTTTTCAGATATTGAAGAAAAGAAATATCCATATCGGTCTTAAAAAGGCGTGAGAGTGAACGTTCACTCAACCCGAACTTTTTACTTATACTAGTAAGGCTATGTTTTTCTTCTATAGTATTTTCAAGATAATTAACAATTCTCAACATTTGCTTGTTCTGGGTAACAGGAAGGATGATAGGTAAAGGTTGTTTATGGGTTCCCGGGAGAATCTTTTTTAACGCTATTAAAAACTCGAAATTTTCGTCCATAGAAGTTACGTGCCTTTCGCCCCAAATTTCGGTATATTTAATCATTTGTATCAGGAGCTCAGAGGCGGGATAAATACCTAGCCGACTGAAAAAAGCATCGGAAAAATCATCGTGAGCGTAAAAGTATAGCGATCGTAGCACTGTGGCCGAGTGACCAATCTGAAGGATATGTTCTAAACCTTGAGGAATCCAAAAAAAATGTCTTGCAGGGACAACATAAGTACGATTGTCAATAGTTATATACGCAATTCCTCCCTCCACGTAACTTAGCTGCCCCTTCGTGTGTTTATGAAAAGGGATGAGTTTTTCTGATGCTTCATGCATTACAAATACACTATTATCATATTTATCAATGTCTGGAAGAGCTGCAATAAGTCCCATATAAGAATTCTATAATTTAGAATTATGCAAATATAATAATTTGGCCGGAATTATGTAATACTTGACTATTTTAGATAAAATAAATCTCTTAAGACCTGATAAATTTGCAAGCATAATAATTCGAAAAATTCAGATGAAAATCTATTTAATCGGACTACTAATATTTGGTGGTAGTCCTGTCCTGTTGGCCAACGCAAGCAGTCTCAAAAGTGATACTCTTAGACTAACTTTAAAAGATGCATGGCAAAAAGCTGAAGAGAATAGCCGCCATATAAGAATAAAAAATATGGAAGAAGAAATTGCTAATGCTGAACTAAAGGATGCAAAAATGGAACGCCTTCCGGAAATTGAAGTAAAGGGATCTGCTGAAAAGGCTTCTAATATACCCATCTATGAAAACGGCCTTTTTTCTAAGCCATCACAACATGAGATAATCCACACACTTTATAAAGTTGGTGCAGATTTCTACTTGAACATTTATAACGGAAACAAGCTGAACCTTAAAATTAAAGAAAATGCAACACTACAGAAGATAAGAGAAATTCAAAAGAAGAAGGCAATTTCTGATATTCATTATAAAACAGCTGCATTGTACCTTGATCTTCAAAAAATCTTTATTTTCAGAGATTTAATTAAGAATGATATTGGTGATCAAAAAGCGCAACTAAAAGAAATAAAATCACTTTATAAAAACGGTGTTGTTTTGAAAAGTGATTTGCTGAGAATCGAACTTGAACTTTCCCGTCGTGAAATGGCCCTAATTACTATAGAAAATGATATTCTCATAGCCACTCAAAAACTCAATATTATTTTGGGAGTTCCCGACGAGCAGATTATAATCCCCGAATTTCCATTTAGTGAATGGGATGAAAAGGCTACCTATGATGAATATCTGAACAGCGCCTTGGAACATTCTTTTGACTATCATGTTTCAGAACAGCACACAGAGCTTAGCATGCTAAAGCTTAAGCAAGTAAAAGCAAATGTTACTCCCGAGATCGGTTTATACGGAGAATTTTATTATGCCAATCCGCAGATTTTCCTTTTCCCCTATAATCCATACTGGTATTCTTTGGGAGTTGTTGGTATAAAAGCGTCGTTTTCTTTGTCATCCCTTTATCACAACCCTCAAAAAGTAAAAGCTGCAAAAATTGAATTTGAGAAAGAAGAAGAAACTCATAAAGATACTGAAGATAAAGTAAGACAGCAGGTAAAGGAAGCTTACCTTAGATACCAGGAAGCATTGGAACAAATTAAGGTGGCAGAAGTAAATGTTATACAAGCCAAAGAGAATGCAAGGATTATTAAAAATACGTACTTCAGCCAAACATCGCTGATTACAGATCTACTGGACGCAGACATTCAGTTATTACAAACAAAATTTGAGCTGGAATCGGCTAAGATCCTTGCACAAAACAATTATTACTTATTACAAAATATCATAGGGATTTTATAAAAATATGAAAAAGAAATATACTCCTACAGACAAATTAATTACCAAAATTACCGGATGGGTTTCAGGTCTCATTGTTGCTGCACTTGCAATTTGGGGAATCTTTACCCTTTTAAATTTTTACAAATACGAACAGACCAATGATGCTCAGGTTCAGGAATATGTAAATCCCGTTATTTCGAGGGCTGGTGGATTTATCGTTGATGTAAAGTTCGAGGAAAATCAGGAAGTGAAAAAAGGAGACACTCTCTTAATTATTGACAACAGAGAATATGTATTGCAGCAAGAACAAACACAGGCTGCCCTTCAAAGGGCTCGTGCTCAAATAAAAGTATTAGAAAGTACTACTCGTACGATGGAAAAGGAGGCTGCTTCAGCACAAGCTAAAGTAGAAGCTAACAAGGCCAAAGTATGGAAGCAAGAACTTGATTATAAGAGATATCAGAGTCTTTACAATGAAGAGTCAGCTACAAAACAACGTCTCGAAGATGTAAAAGCAGGATTGGATGTAAACAACAGTGAATATCAAGCTTCCCAGGATACTTACGCAGCGTCTAAATCAAAAATAAACGATATTCAAGCTGAGAAAACCGTTGTACATGCGGAAATAACAAAACTCGAGGCACTTTTAAACCGTCATAAACTGGATGTCTCTTATACCGTTATTGTGTCGCCCTACGACGGACGAATGGGACGGAGAACAGTTGAAGTAGGACAGATGATTGATGCTGGTGAAACATTAGCTTTTATTGTAAACAACGAAACAGACAAATGGGTAGTTGCTAATTATAAAGAAACCCAGATTAAAGATATGCGCATCGGTGACCATGTTAAAATTGTAGCAGACTCTTATCCTGACAGGGAGTTTAGGGGAACTATTATTTCTCTTTCTCCTGCTACAGGCTCCAGTTTTTCGTTATTACCTCCTGATAACTCTACAGGAAATTATGTGAAGATTGTTCAACGTATTCCAGTAAGGATCAAGATAGATGGGAAAAGAAAAGATATTGATGTACTGAAAGTAGGCATGAACGTCAATGTATATGCAGGCAAAAAACGTTCTAATGGTTAGAAAGATTCCTTTTTTTAAAAAATGGATTCCGGAATGGCTTGTAAAAATTATTCTTTTTATGATGACACTGCCAGGAATTACTATATTTTTTCTTCCTTTGGCAAATATAAATGCAGCAGCTGGATATTACGGTTGTGAACCCGCGGATATTCAGTTTTCTGTTGCATTGTTTTATGCCGGATATGTTGGATTTTACAGTCTTGAAAGAAGGTTTTTTAGCTTTCTTGCGGCAAAAGAATATTTTCTATTGTTTATGACACTTCAAATTATGGCATGCCTCATCTGTTATTATACGAATGAGATTCATATTCTTTTTCCAGTACGTTTTATTCAAGGAATGCTGTTTGCGTGCAATGTAAATTTATCTCTAAGTTTAATATTTACCAGGTTGAGCAGTGAAAGAGGTCGTGAGATTAGCTTCTCAGTATTCTTTGGAATTCTAATATGTGCATTGCCATTTAATAATTTGATTACGGCGGATCTTATTGACTCTTATAATTTTAACAATATCTATAAAGGTGCAGTGTTTTTATATTTTCCAGGATTTATTTTTCTGGCAATAACCATGAGACATTACCGTATCAATTCGAGATTTCCACTTTATAAATTAGATTGGGAAAGCTTTGCGATTTTCAGTACCTTACTTATACTAATCGGATATATTACAGTTTTTGGACAAGAATATTACTGGTTAGAAGATAACCGTATTTTAGGAAGTACAATTGCAATCGGAGCATTACTGGTACTGTTAGTATTCCGTCAAACGTTTAAAAAAAGACCATATATAAACTTGAGTGTTTTCAGATATAGAAACTTTACTGTAGGTCTTGTCATTCTTTTTATAATGTATATCTGTCGTTTTGCCTCAGGAATTACAAATAGTTACTTTATTTCTGTTCTTCATTTTGATCCGTTTTATCTTTCTTACATCAATATCTTTAATCTTTTAGGACTTATTACTGGAATTATTGTCGCCTGTTGTCTGGTTTTGCAGAAAAAAAATATCAGAAGTATTTGGGTGCCCGGTTTCTTTACCTTGTTGATGTTTCATGCAGTAATGTATTTTTCATTTGATGTACAGGCTGACGAATTTAACTATTTTATTCCCTTGTTTATCCAAGGGTTAGGAATTGGTCTCATTATGGTCCCGACCATCATTTACATTATCTCTTCGGTGCCACTGCAAATTGGCCCGTCTGCAGCCGCCACAGCATTGGCTATTCGTTATTTAGGATTTTGCGCAAGTATTGCATTGATCAATTACTATGAATTATATCAAAAGAGTAGGCATTACAACGCTTTTCAGGATCGTTTAAGCGCCATAGATCCGTCAATAAAAGACTTCCTGCATCGACAAACCATGAAGCTTGGTGGAAAAGGAATGCTTGAAGATCATGCCGTAAAGGGAGCTGAAAAATTGCTAAGAGAGAGAGTGAATTTACAGAATCAACTAAGATTTGCAATGGATTATTATGAAATGATGGTATGGATGCTTTCAATAACATTGTTGCTGATTCTTCTTTTTCCTTATCTCAATCGTACAGTGCTTTACCTGAAATCGAAACGTTTATCACCAGCATAAACATATCAATTTTTAAATTAATTTTATGAAAACAAATAGTACAAAAAAGATCATTTCATTTTTCCTTGTATCAGCTTTATTTTTTCTTTTTTCATGCCAGAATGACGACCGGACTTTTCAATTGAATACAGTAAAGTTAGAACAATTTGAAAAAGAAAAATCCCTTCCGGAACAAAAACTTTTTATCAAAGTTTTCAAAGAGGAAAGTAAAATCAGTATTGCAGAGACTGAACTTTATCCCAGTGATTTACCGCTTCCTGCAACTCTGAAAATGTATCCATCACCTGAAATGAACTTGTACGGTACTTCTTATCATTTGGAATTGTGGGGCAATATAACTGGATACATTGATAGGTGTTCTGTTCATATGGATGATTATAAAATCATTTTTCCCATAGATATGGAGGTTAAAGGTGAACATCTCGAAATTTCAATGCAGGGCAGCTGGAAATAACTCTAAAATTTTAAAATGGAAGAAATTATATTATTGCATGACGTAATTTCAGAATTGCTGAACGAAGGATATGCTCTGGATTTCGACATCATGAAATCTATGCTTTCAGGATCGACTGACACAAAAAAAATTACTAATCTCAACACATCTGAATTTGCTATTGATAAGATATACATTTGCTACGAAACCGAATATGACTCTGAAATAATCTATGTATTTGCTGTATCAAACACTAAACACAATATAAAAGGAATAGCCACTTCGATTAGCACCGTTGAGAATGACATTAATTTCTCCGAAATGATCGAGAAAATTAAAACAGGCTTAAAAGAAATTTCTGCATTTTGTTTTGGAAAAAAAAGCAAAAAAAATTCTTGGTAACTGAATACATCAATGTACGATTGTAAAAGTTACAAAATTCACTTTGACTGAAATTATGTATTTTCGTAATAAACTACCATGAAAAAACTGATCCTCACCGCTAGCCTGTTTACTCAATTTTGCGTTGCTCAACAATCGGATGTAAAATATATCAACAGTTGTGCAACAAGTGTGCGTATGGAAAATATATACGTGCAATATCCTTACCTTAAAGCTGAAGCCAAAGCTTTTAATCTTAAACTTTCAGATCTCACCAAAAGCGGAAAAATAAGTACTTCCAAAAATCAGATCTATGAGATCCCTGTAGTAGTTCATATTATCAGTGATGGGAGCAATTTAGGGAGCCCCGGCAACAGAACCGATCAGCAGGTGATCGAATGGATTAACTATACAAATGAAGTTTTTGCCGGAACCGCTCCCGGGATTCTGGGAGAAGCTGATGGCGGTACGGTAATTCCCGTAAGGCTTGTTCTCGCAAAGATCGCTCCGAATTGTACTCCTACTAATGGTGTTACTCGCACTAACCTCTCGTCGAACAACCAATACCTTCAGTATGGAGTCAACAGTGCCACAGGATATAATGGCGTTCATGAATCGACGATAACGCAATTATCAAGATGGGATCCTACAAAATATTATAATATTTATATCGTAAATAAACTGGCTACAGGTACATTCCTTGCAAGCGGATATGCCAGTTTTGCAGGAACGATACCAATGTTTGATGACAGTTTTTTAATAGGGAACGTATGCTCTACCGGCCAGGCTACCATGGCCCATGAATTTGGGCATGCATTAGGACTGTGGCATACCCAAGAAGGCTCAAATGGAAGCGCCTGCCCTCCCAATGCTGATTGTACGCTAGACGGAGATATGGTTTGCGACACCGATCCTATGTCCGATTTATTAGGGAGCCTGTGTGCAACCGGAACTGTTAACAGCTGCACCGGAAATATATTTAACGGCGTAGAACAGAATATTATGGCATATACAGGTTGTAACCGAAACAGATTTACTGTTGGCCAAAAGAACAGGGCTATTGCTCAACTTCTGCAATATAGAAGTAACCTGCTCAATTCTCCTGTACTGCTTACCCAACCTTTGCAAAATAATTTCAATTTAACCCCGACCTGTATACCCACATATATGTCCGGAAGCGCCGGAGATCATCATTCGGGAATAGCCATGGTCAAATTTGGAGATATTAACAATTATACTGAAACTTACAATTTGTCAAATGCGCAGTTTTATGCTGATTATTCCACTAATTATTGTCTTGGAACGGCATTCACAAGTATCCCTTTAAATGCTCCTACCGAGCTCTCAGTAACGGTAGGCTACAATTATCATCACATCGTTAAAGCCTATATCGATTATAACAACAATGGGATTTTTGAAGAAAATACAGAAATGGTTTTCAGTCAGACCAATATTCCGGGCTCTACTACAGTTACAGCGATTGTAACCCCACCTTTAGGAGCCCTTTTAAATACGGCATTACGAATGAGGGTGATCGGAGATTATGATTTGCCCGCGATGACTTATTCTGCTTGTTCAGCTCCTGTTTTCGGACAGGTGGAGGACTATGCAGTCACCATAGTTTCTAACCTTTCAACACAGAATGATTCTGTGAGTTCTGTCCAAATATATACTGATTCTGATAAAAATATTGTTATCAAAAGCCCGCAAGAGAAAATTACTTCTGTGATATTGTATAACTATTCCGGTAGAATACTCAAAAAATATGACAATATCAATAAGAAGGAATTTATCGTTACCACCTCCAATATCAATCAAAATTCTTTAATAATAGCCGTGGAAAACTCACAAGGGGATACAGTAAGTAAAAAGTTACGCATTGATTAATTTTCATATAATCATAACTTTTTAGCTGTAAATCAAAAAACAGTATTAATACTTTAGGTATGCGTCGATTAGATCGTAATTGCATAAAAATTGCTTTGTATCTCTGCTCCAGATATATCACGATTTGCAAATTTATGAATTATCAAACTCAGTTCTTAATGTAAAAAAGCAATAAGAATTGCTAGACTTATGATTATACAATATATAAACTTAGCAAAAGATTCGTTTGCTCCTAATTTTTATTTTGTTGTTTTTTTCAAGCTTTTTAACTGTACGGATTACCGTTTCAACTCTTAGACCTGTAAGATTCGCTAGCTGCTGCCTAGTCAGTGGGACTTCATAGGAATAAGGTCGGTGAAAGTCTGAAGTCTTTTTAAGATGGTTTAAGATGTATTCTACTTTATACAGTGGATCTTGGGAAATAAGGGTAAACATCAAATAATACTTGTCGGATAGCTTATCCGCTACCTGCTTGAACAATCGTAAAGATATTTCCGGGTTTTCATTCAATATTTTTGTAAATGTAATTTTTGAAATCTTAATGATCTCGCATCTACTCTTTGCAACTGCATTAACAGTGTATGGCAGCTCGCCGATAAGGAAAGATTCCCCTATGCTTTCTCCGTCTGACAATATTTGGTGGGTAAATTCTCTTCCGTCTTCATCATAGTTATTAAGATGTACGATTCCGGTACGTATCTGAAAATAGTATTTTGAAAAACTGCCTTCTGTGAAAATTTCGTCATTAAGCTCATACTTTTCAAAAATAGCTCCATATATTACTAAAAGTTCTTCTTGGATCATCATAATTTTGTGATTTTATAAGAATTAACCGTTTAAATTGAATATCAAACAACAAACCATAAAACATTTTTTTTACAACTATTCCAAAATTCACCTATATATGTGGTATATTTTTTAACCTCACAGAGTATTACAATATATTTTCACACTTATAAATAAGTTCGTAATGAGATTATTTTTTACTAAAGCAAAAGTAATTATCTACTAATGGTTATAAAACACTAGATCAGAACAAATGATTAACCTTGATACTTCAAAAGAGGAATATTTGGAGAAAGAAAAGTACAGGAAAAATTGATGAAATTCATGTGATGCAAAGTTTGAAGTTATAGATGATTTGGAAACGATCACCATCAAAATGAAAAAGCCGGTTGATATCAAGGTGACTTTTTAAGCTGTTCCAAAGTAATCAGGTTTTGAAGAATTTTAATACTTTAACCAGCTATTTGGTTTTTGCACTAAACATTGTTCAGCAATTGACCGTACATCCTGATGGTAGAACTCTGATCATCGGTAACATCCTGAATGAAAATCTTTGAGAACCCGCAACTGTTGTATTCACGTAGCCAATCAAGATGTTCTCTTGGTCGGAAGAGATGCGAATGACCTCCTTTACCTGTTCTATGGTAATGTTTTCTGCTGCACTGTCAAAATCAGAAGAGGTTCTAATCTCAGACTGAAGATTCCCTCCAAGGACTGCATGCCTCCTGTTATACATATTCAGCTTTTTCCTGATCCTTATGATAGGACGTAATGGCCTGCAAATACAAGGGTTTCTAATCATCACCGCCTTGCCGATACCGTTATAGAAAAATTTAGACTGAATCCTATATTTAAATCCGTTGCATAAGATTTCTTTGGATAAGTTTCAAGCCCCGCTTGATTAAAATCTGCCTTTATACCCTCTGGAAAATTATGTTTTCGGCAAAAAAGGCGATAGCTTAAATCTTCAAAAGCCTGAGTATAATTTTCATTTTTAACTTTAAAAGAATCCAGTCTATTTTGTACATCAGTTTCATTTTTCACTAAAATATAAAATCATGATCCACACCAATAACTTTTCAAGCTTTTTTTTACCTTGTACAGTTTATTTGGTAATTATTTTTTTAACATCATTTTTACATGAATCTAATAAATGGGGACTTAAACTTTTGAATCTTTATTATTCTTCAGAATCACCTAAATTTTCTATCATTCCATTGTATTTTAATATCATTGTTTCAGGTAAAAAATGATCAAAGAGTATTTTTGTGAAGAAACCATGCCCTACAAAAATTTCATTACCATCAATTTCTATCTTAGGACCCTTATTATCAAAAGAAAATATTTCTCGACGATCGTGCGGATAATCTTTAAGATATTTTTGTAGTTCTTTAGGCGTTGACCAAGATGCCTTAACACCTAAATCATTAGAAAATTTAATAAAATTATTGTAATCAATACCAATATAAACTTTTATCCTACCCAGAACAATGTCCATGATAATATCTTCTGGCAAAGGTTTTAGGAAAATGGGTTCACAGATTAGTATACCCCTGCTCGCCATTAAATCTACAAATGGAAAAGGATCACAGAGTTGCTTCATACTAAACTGACCATATGCTCTCCATTCATTTTTATACATGCCTATATTTACAATCGCTCCTACACTATCATAAGCCCAATCTTTTGTTTCAAGCTGTCTGGAAAGATTTATTAAATCTCCGTGGTAGGTTTCTAGTGGAAAATCATTCTCAACGATGAAAATAGTGGTGTCCTTATATTTCGGATCCGGCCCTTTATGATCCTGTAAAATTTTTGCTGCACGCTCTGTTTTACCTTTCTGTACAACCATTCTTTTGATCTGCTTCATGAACTTAGCATCGAACTCCTCAGATAGTTTTTTTTCATCGAAATCATCATCTGTTAGTTTTCTTTCAGCAATGATATCAAGCGCTTTAAAGTTCATCTGACCAGACTTAATTTCTGAAACCTTTATGCCTTCTTTATCTGTAATAAGACAGTCTCCTAACTGAATATTGTTTGTAATATCACTTATCAGACAAAATGCATCTGGATCAGCGTTGACCTGATCTGAAAAGTCAATTACATATTCAAATGATTTGTCCAATAGGTCTTTGACACCCTCTTCGCCCGTATACAGTCTACGATATAAATAATGTTCCCCATTAACCATCTGCCAAGCTACAGAATCGGCTAGGTTTTTGAAAATGCTTTCCTGATAATCTATAGTCTTAACTTTTATTAAAATTTCCTCAACTAACTCTTTATTTCGTTTCTGTCTAGCAATCTTCAGTTCCTGTTGTGTTTCCTTAGATCTCCCTTGCAGCTGCTGCAGCTCTAAAAGTATTTTCTTCTGACCAACTTTAAATCCTTCTAAAACGCTCCTGTGAAAGTCACGGATTTCATGTTCATCTTTTTCTGCCGAAAAATCAGATTCTCGATATCTGCTAATATCTTTGAATATGTCCCTGGCACTGACTTCAAAGGCTTCGTTTTCTTGTGCTATTTTCATTTATATATTTATTGGTTATTGCATTAAAGAAAGCATTTTTTTTCATTTTGTCAAAAGAAAAAAAATTACAAAATATTTAGTTTTAAGATATGAAAATCAAATGGTTGACTATTAAACTAAATTTCTTATTAATTTCAATTGAAAAAGAACTTGATCAGGATAATTCTTACTATTGAATAATTTTAGGTATTGTTCTGACCAATTATTGATGAATATTGACAAATGATGGTCCCCGATAATTTTAAAAAATAGGTTATAAAGAATCGGGTGAAATTTCCTTTTGATTAATAGTCTTCATTCCGTTTTAAAACTGGTCATTTCCTCCGTTGAAATTGAGTAGACATAGATTCTTTTTTCTTGCTCATTCTTAATAAAATAATAATTGGAACTTTTATAAATAAGATATCTAAACTTATCACCTTCTGTCAATATCGGATAATCAGCATGTTGTTTCAGAACAATATTCAAAGTAGGTTTATTGGTTAGATTAAATTGAGCATCTATATTTGCCCTTTTCTCTGCATACATAAAAACCAATAATATTGCTACGCCGAATCCTATATTTTTATGAACAAACAGATAAAGATAACTTGCTAAAGCAGCAAATCCTAAAAAAATAACAATAGATACCAGCGTAAATTGATAGGCTTGAAGCAGTACATAGAAGCCTGTCAGCGCAATTGAAATGACACAAATAACTAAAAAATTAGGAAACCCTTTCTTTTGCACAGCTGATTGTGAGCCTGTAATTTGAGTATCAGTAGTACCGTCGTTGTATTTCACTTTTACTATGTAAGGGACCAACATGGTAAGTAACAAAGACAGAATAACCCCAACATATATGACAGGCATCAGATTCTGGTATAATACCGCCAAAGAATCTTCGAACTCAAAATATAAATAGTACTCAATTTTATAGTTGTTAAAATATTCCCAGATGTAAAATAGGCCCAAAGCTGGCAAGATCAATACCAATTCTGCAATTTTAACCAGCGATTTATCTTCTGTGGGTTGATAAGAGGCATTTAAACCTTCTACCCAGTTCCTGATTTTTTCCTTCATAATTCTAGATTCGTTTTTAATAATATCAGTATAATAATTAGTTAATTAACAGCATACAGTACAACCTACCCAACTTAATTAACGCAGCCACCAACATTCACATCAGTATTCTATGATTATTCTGGGCAGCTTGATGGAATATCCATTTTATAATTTCGGCTTCAGGTTCTTTAGGTACAATTGCTTTTTTGCCGTGCATTAAGGTCACATTCGTAAAACCCATAGGTGCCTTATTAGGATATTTGCCCAACAACTTTGCACGCCGCATACCATTTGAGGTATTTTGAGCTCTCCTGGTATTTTCTGCTTCTGGAACCGCTAAATATAAAGCTAGCATAACAGCACTTTCAGGTACAGAAAAATCTATGGGTTGCTCAATAGCCATTGCGGTTGTTTTATATTTCCGGAGTTTTCGAATCATTTCATATGCACACTCTACATTACGACTGAATCTATCCCATTTTAAAAATAATATGTTTTTATCCCCTTCTCCTGATTTCTTTTTGACTTCGGAGAATAATTCTTTCCATTCAGGTCTATTGAAATTTTTTGCAGAGAAATCTTCACGATAGATCCCTTTGACCTCTATATTGTTATATTTACAATACTTTAGCAATCTATCTTCCTGTTCCGGCAAGGAGTAACCTTTTCTTTTTTGTTCTTCTGTACTTACACGAACATATAAATAAGCTGAATTCATATAATTAATGTATTTATTTAATTTACAAATTAATTATTAAAAAAACATTAAATAAAAAGCTATATATCCTATTATAATATTGAATTTATATTGCAACTGCAGACTCTAATAAATTGCTAAATACATTTTAGGAGTCAACTCAATTTGATTTCAATTACGGATTCCCATAAAAAGTTCATATAAATTAGATTTATTTTTGTGACATCAGAATGATGATCAGAAAAGAAATCAAAACGGTGTTTATACTTCCTATCCATGTCAAGTATTTTTTTGTCTAATTTTCTTATGATTAATTAAACATATTAGTAATACACTTACAAGATTTCTACCATAATAAAACTTAGAATTGTAAAGAATCTACTTTTTGAGTGAATGTTGATTCCTTCAAAGTGATTGGTGAATTTGTATCAATCATACTTGATGTGGTAAAAATTAAGCTACGAAATTGCTAAATTTACTTTTTTACAGTAAAATCTATAATTCAAAATTATAGATCTAATAAAACAGTTTAATGAGAAATGCTTACAGCGGTTATACCTATCAAAAACACATGACTCAGCTTTTATTGTCCATAATGGATGTAGAGCGAAACATTTTAAAAATTGAGATTGAAGCAAAAGTTGATAATAACTTCGATGATTTATTAGTTTATATTAATAATGAAGAATATAGTTTTCAGATTAAGGATTTTGAGAACGTAAAATTAGATCAACTTGTTATTGACTATGAAAATTTAATTATTAAAGGTAAAGCTCACAAGCTTTCTAAGAGCAAAAACATTGTTTTTTTTAAGCATATCGATATTGTTCCTAATGCTAAAATTTTAGATTTTGATTGCTTGAAAAACGGCAATTTGTATATCATATCATTGAGTCGGACTGATGCGGATCTCTTTATTGATGATCTATATAGTGGGAACTTAAATAGGAAATATGAGATTGAAAATTATTTAAGCGAAACACTAGATAAAAGGATATGGCTGATTGAAAGATCTGATCTTCCCAGCTTAAAAACTTATAGTACGGATCTACAACAAGAATCGGTAAAAATTAATCATACGCTTGTTGAATTTGAGAAATTATTATTGATCGAAGGTAAACCCGGAGTTGGGAAAAGTCATTTTGTAAATTCACTTGTTGAAGAATATCCTCTAAATATATTATACCGATTTTGGGTAGGAAATCAGGAATCCGATTATCTGGAGAGATTAAAATTTCAAAACTTTGTACAAGATTTAAATGTAAAACTGTTTCACGATCTAAAATACAGGGAGATTCCTGATTTATTCAAAGAGATTAAAAGGAGAAAATTAACTTTCATCATCGATGGTTTAGATCATATTGAAAATTATAATAGCAGTGAGCTTTCTCGGTTTATAAGATTCATAGATGAACTAAAAGAGTACTGTAAAGTCATCATACTATCAAGACCATTGGTCGTTAAGCTAGATTGGCAAAAACATATTTTGGAAAACTGGAATAAAAAGCAAACTGAATTTGTTTTAGAGGAATTGTTTCATATTACAGATTACAATATTCAGAAAGAAGTTTTTTACATGACCCAGGGCTATCCCATTCTTGTAAAATATGTTTCAGAATTTTATAAACTAAATAAGAAGCTTCCGGAAACCGGTCAACTTCAAGATATTGACAGTTTTTATGAAGGTATTATAAAAAATGAAAAAGGGAAATATTCTCTTTCGATATTTTTATGTACAAATTCATACATAATGTATTCAGAATTAGATCACTTTTTGGGAGAAGCTAAATATTACGTCGAGGAGTTTATAGATGAACATCCTTATCTATTTGACATCAAGCTGAACAGAATCGCTTTATTTCATGACAGTTTCAACACCTATTTTCGTAACAAGTCGACCAGTTATAAAATTCTAAATGACAAGGCTACCGACTTGGTATATGATTCAATAATGAGCTTAGATCGAAGATTTCTTTCAAGGTTTTCTCTATTTAAACTTACTCATCAACAAACAAAAGAAATAGCAAGGAAATTTTGTAACATAACCATTTTTGAAGAAATAATAAAAGACAGCATAGATATTGAAGCCATTCGTACTTTTTATTTTGATTTAAGAGATTTGATGTCTAAATACAAGTTTAATGATTTTGAAATTTCACATTATTATGATCTCTCACTTATTATAAATCTAATTTACAGAGATCACATTTCAACACCGGATGGCTTTCTCTACACTTATACACAATCACTATTATTTAACGGATATACGGAGGAGGACATCACTAGTTCAGGATACTTATTTGGAATGTTGTTTTATATAAGAAGCAATAATCCAATTTTGCTATACAATAAGGTATCAAATGATAATTACTCCACCGACCATTTTCATATAAGATTGGAAGGAGATGTTAATAAAGAAGAATATTTTTTTAGCAGGAATAAAAAAGCCATTACAAAAACAAAAATCGTTAAAGCTCTGAAAGATAGACGGTATTTTAGTGATTATTTGAAATGGATCATGGAAAATCTATTCCTCCATCAAAAAAGGTATAAGGGGCTTGAAGAATTAAGTGACTCACTCGATATTTTTCTGGATGGCTTTGAATCAAAAGGTGCAATTAAATTAGCTGAGTTTTTAGATAAATATCCTGATTCTTATTATTATGCTGATTGGTATTTAAATGATGTAAAAAAGAATTTAATTGCTGCTGGTCATGAGGTGAGCAATATTGAAAAGAATGAATATAATTATCTGTCATTGGAAGAACTAATATTAAAAAATAAAGAGACCGGGAGTTTCAATTTAGGTAATAAAATTCATGAATATATTAGATTAGCCTTACATCGAAAGCAGAAAATAGATTTGGCAAGTATATCGTTGTTCTGGACTAAATATTATAACAGAAAAGATTATACATTATATGGATTACCCAAAGCATTAAAGGCAATTCATACAAATAATCTTTTGACACTGGAGGAATGCATTTTTACGATTACAAAAATCCAAAATATTTCTGAGAAGGGGTACCGGTATTTATTAGGGGAATTTATAGAATTGTATCAACCCTCTGAAATAATGCCTTATATTGAAAAGCTTAATCTAAGTCATCTTTCATTACAATGGTTTCTGCTTCCAAGCAAATACATTAATTCTTTTTCAGATAAACTGTATAACTTCGCTATCAATCAGTTATTAAAAGTTAATAGAAGCGGATCAATTGAAATTGATGAAATAAGAAATGGCTTGCTTTCTACTCGATTAAAAGATATTGAACTGGAATTTAGTATCATTAAAACAAAAATAAGAGTAGAAAAATCAGACAATATTATTAGAGAACTAAAAAATTCTAAAATATTGTTTCAGGTATATGTAGATAAAGAAAAAGATAGATACAAAGAAACAAGTGAGGAAAGACTTAACAAAGGCTACATTTACCCTAGTGATTTTGATTTAATTAAAGAAAGAAAAATTAGCTCCATAGATGCAGCTAAATTTGCAGATAGTGAATCATCCAGTTTGGTTTTTACAGAGCTATTTGAAATGTACGAAAAAGAAGAGGTAACTGTTAATTTTAAAGAAATATTGTATAATGCTGGGATTGGAAAAACGTGGCGGGGAGAATATAGTTTTCTGCTGTATTATACATCTGGTCATATCTTGTATATGATTGAAAAGTATCGAACTAAAGATGAATTTGAGAAAGCGGTAAAAAGTTTTAAAAAATTTATTCAATTATCTTTAATCGACATTAATTGGTATCGGTAAAAGATATTAACTGATAAAACTTAAAACTTCGACATTAATCAGAACGGAGAAAAATTCTTTAACGAAGTAAAAGATTGGTATTGAAATAATAAGAAATATAAATATCTAAAACCAAAGGAAAAATGAGAAGAAAATAAAATATATCCTTAAAAGCCTTTAACTTTAGAGATTATGTAAAAACAATAAGAATGGCTATTTCAGATAAAACTAGAAAATTTCTATGGGCAAAATCAGGGAACAGGTGTGCTATCTGTAAAACTGAATTAATAACAGGCAAAGATGATTCAGAGGAATTCAATGTTGGTGAAGAATGTAACATAATAAGCTCAAAGAAAAATGGTCCAAGACATTTACCAAATCTTGAGGAATATGACAACTATGAAAATTTATTGCTTTTATGCAGAAATCATCATAAAGAGATTGATGAACTGATGGACACTTACTCTGAAGAAATTCTGAGGTATATGAAAGTCAATCATGAAAATTGGGTGAGAACAGTAATAGCAAATGCTATGCAGGATGATAAAGCAGAAAAACCTAAATTTTTGATGCGGATAACATCAGGAAAGGAATTACTGAATATTATTAACGAGGCGCATGGATACAATACTGACTATGATGAATTAAAAGACAGAGCCGAAGCAGAATATATTGGAGGTATTATACAAACTTTTATTGATTTTGGAGATATATGTGGAATGGTTGAAGCTTATGACAAAGTTCAAATAGGCTATGATTTGCAAAAGCTTCTTGATGAATTAGAAGAAAAAGGATATTATGTTTTTGGAGAAAGGGATCCGAATACCATTCTTCCTCATATTTCTGGAACAGATAAATGGACCGTAGCAACTTTAGTAATAAGAAAAAAAGAAAATCCTGAAATTTATAAAGTTAATTTATAAGTGTATTAATTGCTATATCATTTCTGGAGTTATGCCGTTTGAGCTATATAGAGTCTTTATGCCCCCCTGCTTACGATTTGGAAATCAATAAATACATTATAGAATTCTCGTACCAAAATAATTATTATATTTAATCAAACTAATAAATTATGAAGGGATATACGATTGTAGATTGCCAAAACATCGAATCGCACATAAAATTTTTAAGGATTAATCCGACTGATCTCAAACTTACCCTTAAACATATACTTGATTCATTGATGAACCTAAGCTGGATATCCACATTTGATCGAGAGTTTCTTAAATCCAGTTATGAGGAACGTGCAAAACCCACAGTAGCATATATAGCTACAAAAATTATTAAGAAAGATGATGATGCTGTAACAACTAGTTCCGGGGAATATATTGTTTCAGAACTTGCACGCCAATCAATTATTGAAAGTTATGCATATTTAGATATCCCTCTCGCTGAGTTATTTAAGAAAAAAGTTATTGGGAATCATGGCTTCGATTTTTATTCCCTGAATTTGAATAAAAACATTCTTTTCGGTGAAGCTAAATATATTGCCAGCCAAAATGCGTACGGAAGTGCATTAAACCAGATTTTCCAATTCTATAACGATAAGCAGCACATCACAGACATTGTAGATATTCAAAACTTTTTTTGTGACGAATCACTTGAAAATTGCCATAAGAATGAGATCGGATTTATTGCAGCGTTTTCTTCTAAAAATATAACAACAGATATGTTAATCGAAAATATAAAAAAAAACAAAGCTTATACATCCCTTTATTCTTCGAAAGAGATCATCCTAGTTGCCGTTAACGTATGAGTCATAATTTTATACGTAGAATACAGGAAAATGATAATATTCAAGATATATTCGCATATGTCCTGGACAATATATATAGAACTGGACCGAACAAAACATCAGATCTTGAAATACTGACCCTACTAAGAATCTATCATCCTGACGAATTTACTGAGCATCTTAGCAAAATATTATATTTCATCGGTATATTTTACAAGCATAATTTACAGACCACTTCACTTGAGGAAGTGATTTTTGGTCAATATCGCAGGCATATTAAAAACGAATATGACCACTACTACACCCCTGTCCAGGCAAAAATTCTGTATAGTATCCAAAATAAGAGGTGCTTTAGCTTTTCAGCCCCAACAAGTACTGGAAAATCATTTGTTTTTTTAAATCAGATTAAAAAATCACGCGGTGATGTTGTAATTATTGTACCCTCCCGAGCACTAATTAATGAATACCTAATCAAATTAGATTACGCCCTCCAAGATAAGTCAATAAATATTCTAACTTTTATTGACAAGATCAATACAAAAAAAGCTACACGAAATATTTTCATTGTAACACCTGAGAGATGCAGAGAATTATTTAAACTTAAATTGCAATTCAATATCGATCTGTTTCTATTCGACGAAGCCCAATTGTCCAATGAAGAATCAACTCGAGGATTATTATTTGACGGTATGGTAAGACGTTGTTATAAAAATTTTATGAATTCTACTTTTGTATTTGCACACCCTTTTGTTAGAAATCCTGAAGCTCAATTTGTAAAAAACAATATCGAATTTAATACTGGAAATTTCAGTCAATTTGTTCAAAAAAACGTCGGTCAAATTTTTTTTTATCATGAAAGATCATCCGGTAGCTTCCATCATTTTGGAATAGATAAGTCCGTTATGGGAAATTTTAAAGTTCTCTCACCTTTTGATCCTATTGAAGCTATACTTATTGCGTCGGGATCCGTACTTTTTTATGTATCCAAAGCATCAATAAAAAATAACAAAGTATTTACAGAATTTCAAGATTACATAAAGTTATGTAAAGAATACAGCGACGAAATTGTTCATGATTACATACAAGATCTTACTGAATATACGGGAGGTTCCGTAGACAGGAATAAGGATTACTATTCGAAACTTATCAGCTACCTAAAACGGGGAATTGTAATTCATCACGGTTCTCTCCCTTTAAAAATCAGAAGCATTCTTGAAAAGTACACAAATGCGGGATTGTGCAAAATTTGCTTTGCAACGTCGACCTTGGAACAAGGCGTAAACATGCCATTTGATATTGTTTATCTGAATAAATTAGAAGGCTCAAAACCCCTTTCCGTAAAAAACTTAATTGGTAGAGCCGGCCGTTCAACGATAGATTATAAATTCGACTATGGTTTTGTGGTCGTTAAGAACATTCCGAACTTTAGAAATATAATGGTTCAAGATGAAGAATTAGAAACCATTTCTTTACTTGATGTTGAAGAGCCTGAAAAAGATGATGATTACAATGATTTCAAAGATGCAATTCTAAATGAAACTTTTGATGATGAACTAAATTTAACAGAAAATCAGGTTAGGAAACTGAGTTCACAAGAAATATTCTCCATTATTGGACAACTATTAGATTCAATTTTTGAAGGTGATGACATTATATCATTAGAAACATTAAATGAGGATATTAATGAAAAACACTCTTTATATGATAAATTTGAACAAATATATTCTGGTTATTTAGGTCGTGAACTAAGTCATGGAGAACAAAATGTTTTCAATACTGCAATAAAAATTATTATTTGGAAGGTTCACGGTAAAACATTTAAAAATATTTGTTGGTACAGGTATAGTCACACTAGTTTATCAAACTTAAGGCGGCTCCATAAACATAATCATTTAGTTTTAAATCGACTTCAAGCTAAATGGTACACTGAATGTCCTACCGAATTTCCTAATAAAAATCTTCAGGCTTATAACGCATTGAGCATTGATGGCAGGAATATTTTAGCAAAGGATGTTGATTATGACTTTATCATCAGTGATACTTATGACTACATTGATAAATTGATAGGCTTCAAATTATCAGATGTATTTTATGCCGCATTTATCAAATATTATGATCAATATGAAGACTCAAGAGCAGTAAAACTTGCTAAGTACATAAAATATGGAACGGACAATGAAAGATATATTCTTTTATTGAGATATGGTCTTACCTTTGAAGACATAGATGTTTTAGATGATTACATTACAGATGTCTCCGAAGAAGAAATAATAGTTAAAGATACAATTTATGACTTAACGGAAAAACAAATTGAGCCTCTACGAAGATACATTTAATTTGGCATCCATCAATATTGATTATATTTAGAACATCTGTGTTATGGCTAAAAACTAATGTCAAAGCTAAGTTAAATCTTATTACTGTCGAACTAGAATTACTCTTGATTTTTAAGCAGCAATATCAAAACTTCATCCATAGCGTATTTATTAATAACAAACTTTATGGCTCCAATAAAAAAAACACTACTTCTTTGCTATTCATATTGATTGATCTATTAGACAATTAAGAACCTCCCAATTGCTACACCATAAATATCTCAAGGTTAAATTTTGCTATCTTAAGCCAAATCCACGAAAATTCGCTACCATTTTCATAATTTGTCCAATCTTAAGTGCTGAATTAAATAACTGTAATGATTTGTTTAGGAAATCAATATATTGTATTGTAAATTCCTGAGAAGATCTGTTTTCGAGGGGAAAATAAGTGATTAATTGAGTATTGGCGTCAATTTTAACTTTGAAATGGTTAATTCCATTTCTAAGTCTACTATCAAAACAATTTCTGTAAATTCTTTTGAAATTTTCTTCGGTGGATAATTCTATAATGGACAATTTTAGACCATTTTTTAGAAGAGCGAAGGAATCCGCATCTGTAACATTTCTTGGTGTACCAGGAGGAACACTATTCTGATTCCCCCTCTCATAGATATTCTGTAATCGGAAAACGTACTGACTAGTTCTTCCCATAAATTCAAAACAATCTGTATAAAAAGTTTTTAAATGATCAAAGTTATTTATTGCAGCAAATCCATCCTTTCTTAAGTCTTCAGGATTAGCATATAGAAAGTAATCCTTTAAATCGATAAATCTAATCAACAATCCCCCCATATCTTCCCTAATCTTTTCACAAACATACTCATCAAATACATCAACAAACTCTTTTAGTTCTTCTACATTATTCTCTACAAAAACATTTTGAGTAAGCCACAAAACGAAATCCCGATGATTATCAAAATCGATCCAGGGATAAATTATATGATTTAATGAAAGGAAATATATTCTATGAAAATCTGGCTCTATCTTACATTCTAAATAATCAACATAATCATTCTTATTTCCAAGAATTTTTCGACCTACTTTTTCAATATTAGACATGTCAAATCTTATGTATGCTCGAGTAAGATCTTTCAAATCAGTCCATATATCCTCCGAAAAGAATAATCGCAGGTCTTTCCTATCTTTCAATGCATCAAACTGCTTGCGAGGTAATCTAAATGTTGGCAACATTATATTGTGAAGCTCTTCAGACGGTTTATTAGTAATAATCGTATCACTATATTCGTAAAAATAATCACCTTGATTTGGGTGACCATAAACTAAATTTCCTCTCTTCATATCTAAATAGAAACTACCTTCCTCCAAATTGACGTGAAGGACACCTTTGATTTCGGAAGAACAATTAGGACAATTAAATGAAAGTTCCAGTTTCTCTTTTTCTGGTATATGCAACCTCAGATTTGTAACTTTTTCACAGGTTTGACAATTGATTTTATATCTATTCCACATTTTCTAAAATTATATTATTATACTAACTATTCATAATACATTTAGCAAATTAACAACATTGAAGCGCAATGTATTTGCGTAGTTTTGTTTACTTCTAATAATTTTTCACATGAAGAAAATATTGGTATTATCGGCGACAGTCTTTAAATTAAATCACTTCATTTTCATTACTATTGATACAAGCGGTACTAGTTTTCAATCGTCAATAATATATGGCGGGATTAATTTATGCTAATATTTCTTTAGAACATGTGTTTGTTTTGCTACACAATTTAGTGACTTTAAATGTTTTAAATTTTATGTTTAGAAAAGTTATTTTAGAAAAGATAATAGTTATTTTAGCTCAAATAAAAAACTTTAACTAATGACTACGAAAGATGAAATTGAAACAGTACACGGCAGTGGTACGCACGTACTATTACTAGGAGCTGGTGCCTCATTTGCATCAACGCTAAAAAATCCTGAAAAGAACGGAAAAAAACTTCCCTTAATGTGGAATATTGTAGATATTGTTGGGCTAAACAGCATCATTGATCATTTACCAGATGATTATAAAGCATTGAAGCAGGACTTTGAGAAGCTATACAGTAAGATCTCTAATGAAGGTAGATTTCCAGATGAAAAAGAGGTTATCGAACTTGAGGTTTACAAGTACTTTGAACAGCTTGACCTACCCAATGAACCAACAATTTACGATTATATGATATTGGCTCTAAGATCTAGAAAAGATGTCATAGCAACTTTTAATTGGGATCCCTTTCTTTATAAAGCATATGTCAGAAATGGAAAGTTTACAAAAAGCCCAGGTATATTGTTTTTACATGGATGCGTCTCTTTAGGGTTTGACAAATCAAATGACACTATTGGACCTGCTGGAATGTACTCAAAAAAAACAGAGCAACTTTTTGAACCAACTCAGTTATTGTATCCGGTTGATAAGAAAGATTATAATACTGATCCTTACATAAAAGGTCAATGGGATTCTCTTGCTGATCAATTGGAAATTGCAGAAAGAGTAACAGTTTTTGGTTATTCAGCTCCTATTAGTGATGTTGAAGCTATAGATTTATTAAGTGAGGCTTGGGGCGATGTTGAAGATCGAGCAATGGAAGAATTTGAATTAATAGATATCAGACCCGAAGATGATGTAAGAAATGCATGGAATAGATTCATACATACGCATCATTATCATTATTGTACAGATTACTTTAAAAGTTCTTTAGCTCTTCATCCTAGAAGAACGGTCGAAAGCTATCATCATTGGGCAATGCCACTTAGTCCAGGAGAAATGTTTCAGGAGGGAAATAAAATACCCGATAGTTTTCAGACACTTGAGGAACTTTGGGAATGGCACCTACCATTAATAAAAGCTGAAGAAGAGTTTTACAATAATGCTAGTAATGAAGTAAATATATAGCTTTGAAAACAAAAAACATAATTATTTTTTTTATTGCTGTGGTTGTAGGGATTCTTGGTGCATTATTCTTATACTACGAAGGACCTGAGTATGTCCAGTCAAGATATTTCTATGAGGTAGACAGAGGAACCAGAGGTGCGATTGGTGATGCATTTGGTGGAACGGTAGGTCCGATAATAGCTTGGTTTGCTTCCATTCTAACGTTTTTAGCATTCTATATTCAGTACGATGCTAACAAAGATCAAAGAGATCAATTTAACAAGCAAGCAAATGATATTGTCATAGAAAGGTTTGAAAATAGGTTTTTTGAACTTGTAAGATTACACAGGGAAAATGTAAACGAACAAAACATTCAAAATAAAATCTTTGGTCGTAAGGCATTTACCACATACTACTTTGAGCTAAGGTATATTTACTTCGTTTTAGAATCTATGCACGACAATTTTCCAACGGAAACAAGATTAAATAAAGAACAGTTAACAAATTTGGCTTATTTAATTTTCTTTTATGGGATTGGTCATGCTAGTGACAGTGTATTTTCGCACATCTTACCCCAAATAAATTCTAAGCAATTTTTTAAGGACACAATTGATAAGCTGGAAAAAGAAAAAAAAATGTATTCAGATTTTCTTAGAGAAAAAGCTAGATATGAATCTGAAAAAAAAGTAAAAAACACCAAATTAAAAGATCTGGAAATAGTTCATAATGGTAAAAAAGCAGTTTTTATTCTTCTCTACGAACCTTTTACCGGGCATGGGACCAAAATTGGTCATTACTATAGACATTTGTTTCAAACTGTTAAATACGTTGATTCCCAAAAACACGACGTTTTTAAGCATAAGGATAATGAAATTAAATATTCTTATGTAAAAATATTAAGAGCACAGTTGTCGAACTTTGAACAAGTAATATTGTACTACAATTCAATATCTGTTTTAGGAAAAAACTGGATTTCAGATGGGTATATCCAAGAATATCATTTATTAACTAATTTACCGCTTTCATTTGCAGATTTCGGAGTACAACCCGATAAAAAGTTTGAGGTGGAAATTGCGGCTGATCCAACTTTTTTTGATTGGGAAATGCTTAAAGATTCTTTTCATTAGTCAAGATTTTTTTTGGAATATTCTCACTCGATTTATAGAAATTTCTAAAAGACTATCTAAGCCGGCTAAAGTCCAACTAAATTAAGAATTAGTTAAATCTAAAATTTTCGAGATTCTCTCTAAATCTTTTACCAAATAATTCGATATTTCTTCGGTTATGGCTACAAGACAAGGCAAGCCATCTGAAGACTAATTATTCTAATCCGCATTATTAATAATTTTTAAAATTAAATTGCAATAGACAAAAACTAAAACAATTTATTTTATAATAAAGGGTTATATAATTCTTTTTTAATTTGGCTCAAACGAACCAAATCATCGATAAAAGTGTTTGAAGATACGCTCGTCAAGGTCACACACAGCCAAATGGCTCCATTTTAATCTAAATGGAGCTGTTTTTTTGTTTTTTTATGCCAAGGCATACCAGAATAATGTTTTATAAAACTTTAATAAAATCTATTCAAGTATTCATTTTTTGCGCAAAAGTTAATTTTTTTTACATCATTCCTAAAATGCCTCTTTTAGGTACATTATTTTATTGATGATTTCAACCTCGCTATAAAAAAAAGTTCTGTCCATTGATGTTAACGCTGCCCGAGTCCTAATACTCTGTTTCCTTTTTTGTTGATTGTTTAATTTTTATATAACAATTTATAACGATAAAAATGCTGGACATGTAACCAGGTTAATAAATCACATTTGTATTATTTTTCTATTAATTACGAAACTTAATTAAAATTGAATCCACCGACTCATTTTGCCCATTCACCGAAAAAGTCATCATTTTTTTAAGATTCATTCTGAACTTTACATCAGAAAAAGAGCAATACCGCTTTTACTTAAATCTTAAAATTATGAAAACAAACATCGGACTTACAGAGCAAAACACAGAAGCTGTTGCAGAACAATTGGCGAAATTATTAGCTGACGAAACTGTACTTTACATAAAAACCAGAAATGCCCATTGGAACGTGATTGGCGATAATTTCCACGCCAACCATACTTTATTTGAAGAACAGTACAAACAGTTGGACGAGTTGATTGACAGCGTTGCAGAACGTCTAAGAAAAATCGGACATTACGCACCTGCCACAATGAAAATCTATCTTGAATTGACGCACCTTACCGAATACAGCAAGAGAACCAACGACGGTTTAGGCTTTATGAAAGATTTACTAAAGGACCACGAAAGCATCATCGATTTTCTAAGAGGAAATGTTACACCTTTCGCTGAAAAATACAAAGATTACGGTTCCAGCGACTTCATCACAAGCCTGATAGAAACGCACGAAGAAATGGCCTGGATGATTCGTTCTTACTTCAGAAATTAAAGAAAATAAGAAAAGGAATAATTATATTTGTGTCAACCATAATAAACTATCCCTATGAAAGCCTTGATTGTTGATGATAACGATATCGCAAGAACCACGCTCGCACATTTGGCAAAACAAGTCCCGAATTTGACGATTGTCAACGAATATTCCAACGCGATTGAAGCTTACAATCATTTGCAGAACAATCAGGTAGATTTGATATTTCTCGATATCGAAATGCCGGAAATGACCGGAATCGAACTCACCAAAAACCTTGCAGGGAAAGATATCATCATTATTTTTACGTCTTCAAATAAGGATTACGCACTCGAAGCTTTCGAACTGAATATTGCAGATTACATCCTGAAACCCGTAATGCCTGCAAGATTTTTACAGGCGGTAAGCAAAGCGCAATCGATTTTGGAAAGCAGAAAAGAAGATGTTGAAGTCACCAAAGATGAGTTCCTTTTCGTCAGAGATTCCAATATCACAAGGCGTTTGAGGCTCGACGATATTTTTTATGCAGAGGCAATGGGCGATTACGTGAAGTTTTACACAAAGGAAAAAATGTTTGCCATCCACGGCAAGATGAAAACGGCGGAAGAACGTCTCCCGAAAGACCATTTTATCAGAGTTCATCGCTCTTACATCGTTTCTGTCGGCAAGATAGACACGCTTCAGGACGGCGGAATTATGATAAACGGAAAATTCATTCCCGTTGCAGATGCGTACAGAAGAGCGCTCAACACCAGAATGAATGTTTTTTAGAATTAGCCACATTTATTAATTATTTATTTGGGCAGCTTTATCCGCCTTCCGCTCCCAATCTTTTTTGCACACGATTTCAGTTTTAAATGGAAATTAATTCAAAGCAAAAAAGGATTTCCGCTCAAGTCGGGCTGCAACAATTCGACGTTCCAATTCGATTGTAAAATTCCCCTCCTCTGGAGGGGGGGGCGAAAATTCGAAAGAATTTTTGACGGGGTGGTTTAACAATTCAAAATAAGTATAAACGCTTATGAAAAAAATATCCTCAGTAATGGGAAACAGACGGTTCAGCTATTTCATCATCCTCACATTTATTGCGGGTTCTCTCCTATTGATAGCGGTTCAAATCAATTCAGCTAAAAATACCAAAGAACTTATTAAAAATAACAACAGACTTCTGAACGAGTTGCGTTCAAGTAATCATTTGCGTGAAATCGACCGTGATATTCTCGGCGTTGAAAGCAGAATCAGAGCTTCCATAGCAACCAATGACACCACTCATCTTGAAGGAATCGACCAGAAAATTAATCAGATAGAAAACTTTCTAGATTCACTTTCCAAAGACAATTCAGATGGCGTAGAAGAAAAGCTGATTCACAGACTGAGCGTTCTTGCGATGGAAAAGAAGACAACGAAGGATAAATTACTGCTTCGTTACCACACCCTTGGAAATATGGACGACAACACTTCCATTGCCAACCCGAGAGCAAGAAAAATTTCGAACGAAATCACTTCTATCACTGCAAAAATTTACGAAAGCCGAAAACTTCATATGGTTTACCTCAGCAAAGAGACTGAAGCGATGGGACAAAAAGCGAGGTTGTATGATATTTCCCTGTTGATTCTTTTGATTTTAAGCGGTTCAATTGTCGGTTATCACATTCTACGTCAGTTCAAACGTCAGCGATTGTTGATTCAGGAATTGGATGTTGCGGAGAAAAAAGCATCGGTTGCCGCACAGACCAAAGAAAATTTCCTAGCCAATATGAGCCACGAAATCAGAACTCCTTTGAGCGGAATTCTGGGCTTTACAAACCTTTTACAAAAAAGACCTTTGGATGAAACCTCTAAAGAATTTGTCTCATCAATTCAACGTTCAGGAGAGAATCTGATGGCAATTGTTAATGATATTCTCGATTTATCAAAAATCGAAGCCGGTATGATGCGTATTACCAAAGGTATATTCAGCATCAGTGGACTAGCGAACTCGGTTGAAACATTTTTTATGGAACGCGCCAAAGAAAAAGGATTGACGATTTCCAGCAAAATCGACACCTCAATTCCTGATACCTTGAATGGCGACGCCACAAGACTGACTCAGATTCTGGTCAACCTCATCGGAAATGCCATCAAATTTACGCATCAGGGAACTATCAATATCGAAATTTACAATAAACAACAGACCGAAAACGAAGTCATTGTGGGCTTTAAAGTTTCTGACACGGGAATCGGAATTGATAAAGAAAAACTCATTGAAGTCTTTGAAAGATTCAATCAGGGTGAAGATTCAACGACACGAAATTACGGAGGAACCGGACTTGGTTTATCGATTGTGAAAAGCCTGATTCAGTTGCAGAACGGCGATATCGAAGTGATAAGCGAACAGGGAAAAGGGACCACTTTCCATTTTTATATTCCTTACACAATTGCGAAAGAACAGCTTAATGTAATTCCTAAAATTGATATAGATTATTTTAAAGATAAAACAAATACACCTTTGAGAGTGCTAATCGTGGATGATAACGCTATCAATCAAAATCTGATGAAGCATCTTCTCTCACAATGGAACGTCGATTTTGATACTGCAAACAATGGTCTGGAAGCAGTAGAATTTCTCAGAAACAACGACTGTGATTTGGTTTTAATGGACATCCAAATGCCACAAATGGACGGTTACGTGGCCACACAAACAATCCGTGAAGAACTTAAACTGAACACGCCAATCATCGCAATGACCGCACACGCTTTGGCAGGTGAACGTGAAAGATGTATGAGCCGTGGAATGAACGAATACATTTCAAAACCTATCATAGAGGAAGACTTATTCAAACTAATTTCAAATTTCGGACTGAAAGAAAACGTAAAAACGGAAACAAAAGCTGAAGAAACATCTTCTAATTACGAGTTCATAGACCTTACTTATTTGAAGTCTATCAGCAATGGCGACAAAAATTTTGAAAGAACCGTGACGCAGCAGTTTTCAGATAATGTCCCGACTCATTTGCAGGAACTGAAACTGGCTTATGAAAACAAAGATTTCGAATTACTAAAATTGAAAGCACACGATTTGAAATCGAGTGTTGCGATAATGGGTTTGCTTCCTCTATTAGAGGAAAAATTAGATATTTTAGAACTAACAACCGAAGAAAATCCGGCATCAGAAAAAACTTTGGAAGAACTAGAAGATGTTTTGCTGAAATCTTTCTTTGAAACAAAATTATTTATGCAAGCCATCGATCATTACATTAATTAAAAACCAATCTCATTATGGAAACTCAAGGCGCATCTGTGGTTATCACACATCACGTTTTGGCCGGAAAACAAACCGAATATGAAAAATGGCTGGATGAAATTCTGCCCGTTTCCAAAAGTGCCAAAGGTTTTATCGACTGGCAAATCATTCGTCCTATTCCCGATCTGACGTTTGTTTACACGGTGATTATCCGCTTTGACACGATTGAAAATCTCAGAACCTGGATGGAATCTGATACCAGAAGAAAATTGATTGACAAAGCCCATCCATTATTCACAAAAGAAGATAATTACGAAATCAAATCCGGACTGGATTTTTTGTTCTATGGCGAAAAAACAGACACCAAAGTTCCTGTTCGATGGAAACAATATCTGGCGACCTGGTCTGCCATTTTTCCTTTGTCGCTCTTGATGCAATTGTTATTATTGCCCTCTTTAAGATTAATGAATATTCCTGCCAATCGTTATTTTGATACGTTAGTGAGTACCGGCTGTCTGGTTTTTCTGGTGATTTACGTGGTGATGCCAAATTATACGAAGCTGATTAGGAAATGGCTTTATAAATATTGAATATTCATCTAAATCTATTTAAAATCATTGGAATTTTCCAGTGATTTTTTTGTGCCATTTTTTGTCATTCTGAAAGAATCTAAACTGCCTAGATTCACTTCATCGAACCACTTCATTAGGTTTCCTACGTAATGACAAACTGTGTGTTTTGTTTTCGGTAAGTCAAGATTATTTTGCAGTTTGTTTCCTGCAACTTGTTTGAAACAAAATGCATTTTACATTTATTTAAAATAACCTTGTTTGGAACCAAATAACATTGCAGACTGTTTCCCGCAAACCGTTTGAAACAAAATGCATTTTACATTTATTTAAAATAACCTTGTTTGGAACCAAATAACATTGCAGATTGGTTCCCGCAAACCGTTTTAAACAAAATGCATTTTACATTTGTTTAAAACAACCCTGTTTGGAACCGAATAACATTGCAGATTGGTTCCCGCAAACCGTTTGAAACAAAATGCATTTTACATTTATTTAAAATAACCTTGTTTGGAACCAAATAACATTGCAGATTGTTTCCCGCAAACCGTTTGAAACAAAATGCATTTTACATTTGTTTAAAACAACCCTGTTTGGAACCAAATAACATTGCAGATTGTTTCCCGCAACCTGTTTGAAACAAAATACATTCTACTTTTATCTAAAACAACCCTGTTTGGAATAAACAACTTTTTATTTTACATAAATAGTCTACGGAATATGACCATCTTATTTTCTCATTCAACGACACTTTCCGCCTGTTCATCGAACACCAATTGATTTTGAAATTTGTTGAATGTAGCTTTACACCATCAAATTAACATATACAAACACTTAAACTTTAAACATTATGGAAATTATTCAAACACCAGAAAACGCATTATCTCACTCTACCGTTACAGCGATTATCAATGCCCCAATCGAAAAAGTAAACATCGCAGATTGGTTATTAAATCTTCCCGATGCAGAATATCAAAGATGCTCTACTCAGCACATCGGAGCAGCCATTTCTACCACGTATGATGGCGAACCCGTTTCTTTAAACGTTGAAACAATCGGAGATGCTTTGATGGTTCAACATTATGTGGCAGTAGAGCACCGTCCTGATTACTGCAGAATGTTATCTATTTCAGATTCTATTACCAAAGGCGGCCGTACCAAAGTTCAGGTTTTATGGGAACTGAAAGCCACTAAAATTGATGATAACACGACCTTGTACACCAACGAAATTCACGCAACAGCAACTCCCGAAATGTTTGAATATTTAAAAGAATACAACGTGAATCTTGCTGATGCCGCAGCTTCCAGACAAGCCGCTTCCGATGCACACAATCACGAAGAAACGCCCAACTTTGCAAAAAGTATCGAAAACAAAGCGTTGACCGGAAAATACAATCAACCTTTCTAATTCAAAAAACATAATGGGCGTATTTCGGTACGCTCATTTCATTTTAAAGTTATGGAAACACTTTTTGAAAAACTATTAGGAACCTGGACTTTGGTAGAACTCATCGAAGTCCCTGTCAACGGCGGCGAAATCGCACATCCGATGGGCGAAAATCCGAAAGGACTGATTATTTACAATCCTGACGGCTATATGTCGGCACAAATTATGGATACGCATCGGGAAAACTTTCATGAGGAACTCTGAACTAATGCCACGCCGGAAGAATATACACAGGAAGGCTCAACCTATCTTGCGTATTCGGGGCCGTTCAAAACTGATGATGAAAAACAGTTGGTGAGCCACACGATGTACATCTCGCTTTTTCCCAACTGGACGGGACAAACGCAGAATAGAATCGTTATCTTTAAAGATGGTTTTCTGCATCTTGAAAGTGAAAAACCGTTCACCAGCAATTCGAGGTTAGTGACTCATCAACTGACCTGGAAGAGAGTTTGAAATGAATCTGATACTAAAATTTAAAAAAATGAAAGCAATCGTTATTACAAAACCTGGAGGTCCTGAAGTATTGAAATTGCAGGATTACCCTACTCCCGAAATATCCGGAGACGAAGTATTAATCGAAGTGAAAGCAGCCGGACTCAACCGTTCCGATGTTTTTCAGCGTGAAGGCAATTATCCCGCACCAGAAGGAGCTTCTGCCGAAATTCCGGGATTGGAAGTTGCCGGAACTATTGTAAAATGCGGATCTGATGTCGTAGATTTTACCGTTGGCGACAGAGTTTGTGCACTTCTCGCGGGTGGCGGTTACGCAGAATATGTCGCTGTGAGGGAAGGCCAATGTTTACCAGTTCCGGTAGATTTAAGTTTTGCTGAGGCGGCAAGCTTACCGGAAACAGTCTTTACAGTTTGGTCCAATGTTTTTCAGAGAGGAAATCTTCAAACGGGAGAAACCCTTTTGCTCCACGGCGGAAACAGCGGGATTGGAATCACAGGCATTCAGATTGCTCACGCATTGGGTTCAAAAGTAATTGTCACAGTTGGTTCTGATGAAAAAGGCCGGAAATGTCTTGAACTTGGCGCTGATTCTTACATTAATTATAAGACCCAGAATTTTGAAACCGAACTTCAAAATGAAGGTGTCGACGTCATTCTGGATATGATTGGCGGTGATTATCTGGCCAAAAACATCAACATTCTAAAACCTGAAGGCAGATTGGTTCACATCAATGCGGTAAGTGGCAGTCACGTAGATTTAGACATTTGGAAAGTAATGACAAAGCGTTTGACTGTTACAGGAAGTACTTTGAGAAGTCGGGAATATGAGTTCAAGAAACAATTGGCCAAAGAGATTCAGAAAAATGTCTGGCCTTTGATTGAATCTAAAAAGTTCAGACCTGTCATTTATAAAACATTTCCTTTCTCGGAAGCTGCAGAAGCTCACCGACTGCTTGAAGACGGTTCGCATACAGGAAAGATTATTCTTGTGAATTAAATACATATCTGTCAGCTTTAGTTTCTTTGCAGATTCTTACAATAAAATCCGTTTCAACTAAAATTGGGACGGATTTTTTTGAGTTTAAATGTGATTTTTATACCACGAATACGGGGATTAATTTTTTGTCAGACAATTTGTATCAATTTCATCAAGATTATTTCCCCGGCCCTAAAGGGAGTAATCTTGACGAAATTTATTTTGCTCATTTTAGGTTGAGACAAATAAAAAACAAGAATAATTTCAATTGCGAGTCTATCATCTTTTATCTATTATCTCACATCAATTATCCAGCAACTTCTAAAGCGCATTTTCCAGCCAACTATCTCTTTCAAACTCCCACCGACTCATTTTGCCCATTCACCGAAAAACACTTCAAAATCCTTTGATTCCGAGGTAGCTTTACAGTAGAAATAAAGACAAACTATCATTCATCACAAAAACTTATCATTATGAATACTGCATCATTAAGTTTCAAATACGAATTAGAGAAAAAAGAACCAAGAACCAACGACGGTGGAACGACAAGAGGTGCTTCTGTAAAAGACTTCCCTGCTTCTATCGGCATTGCCGGCGTTTCTATGAGACTGCAGCCAGGAAATATGAGAGAATTGCACTGGCACGCCAACGCCGCTGAATGGGCTTATGTAATTTCGGGAACGGTTCGTACAACAATTATTCATCCTGACGGACACAGCTACACAGACAATTTTGAGCCGGGTGATGTTTGGTATTTTCCAAAAGGTTATGGCCACTCGATTCAGGCGACGGGAACGGAAGAATGTCATTTCATTTTGATTTTTGATAATGGTAATTTTTCTGAAGACCATACGTTCAGCGTGACTGATTTTGTTTCGTCTGTACCACCCGAAATTGTGGCTCAGAATTTAGGTTTAACTTTAGAAGAAGTCGCAGCTTTACCTCAAAAAGAAGCCTACTTCGCAGCGGGAATTGTTCCGGATGAGATGTCATTCAATGCAGCTGCTCGTCCGAATGAATCTGACATCGAATTAACGAGTTTTCACCGTTATCCATTGCATTCTCAACAGCCGAGAATTGTACCGGGCGGAGGTTTACAGAGATTGGTAACGAGTAAAGAATTTCCTATCAGCAGCACGATGTCTGGTTCTATTTTAGAATTGCAGCCTGGCGCTTTAAGAGAAATGCACTGGCATCCGAATGCTGACGAATGGCAATATTTTATTTCAGGACAGGCCGAAATGTCGGTTTTCCTTGCAGAATCTACTTGCGTTACAGAACAATTCAGTGCAGGAGATGTGGGTTATGTTCCAATGGGAGCCGGACATTACATCAAAAATACAGGCGATACGGTTTGTAGAATTCTGATTGGCTTCAACAGCGGAAAATATGAATCGATTGATTTAAGCGAATGGCTTTCCGGAAATCCGAAGGATGTTGTTATTACTAATTTTGGTTTAAAAGAAGGTGAAATTGAAAAATTCCCGACTGAGAAAGTTTTTATTCAGCCTAAGAAATAAGATTAGAATTAAATCTCTCTAGATAATGGATAATTCTGACATCAAAACAAGCACTTCCGTTTCTTCTGATTCTATTAAGATGCAAGAGAGATTGGCGATATTTTTAGCTTTGATTGCCGGATATATCGACGCAACAGGATTGATTCAATGGAAAACGTACGTCTCTTTTATGAGTGGAAATACCACGTCATTAGGAGCGGCAATTTCAACCGATAAATCTGGAATTATAATTACATCAGTCACAGTTATCCTTTGCTTTTTAATAGGAATTTACACCGGAACCTGCCTGTTATTTTGGAAGCGAATTAAGAACCAAATATTAACATTTTATATAGTTTCCGGAATTCTCATTTTCTATTCAATAATTGCTTATTTGTATGATATCAATAATTTGTCATCCATTGCAATTGTCGGGTTTTCAATGGGAATGATGAACACGATTGTGACTTCAGTAGGAAATCAAAAGGTGAATACGGATTTCGTGACAGGAACTCTGAACAGCTTGGCAAGAAACACCGCAATGCTGATGATGACCAAAGATAAAGCAGAAAAAAAGGAATATCAATCCAACGCCATTCATCTTTTGCTTTTGTGGCTAGGATTTTTATCCGGTGCGTTTGTCGCTCCTTTCCTACTCGATTATTTTGGAAAATGGACTTTGATGATTCCTGCATTATTACTAATGATTTGCGGAATGTTGATTTCAAAAAATAACACTAAAAACTAATATTATGTTACAGAAAAACGATGTTGCTCCAGATTTCACTTTGTACGCAACGCCCGACCAGAAAATTACACTTTCAGAATTCAAAGGAAAGAATGTCATTCTTGCTTTTTATCCAGCAGACTGGAGTCCGGTTTGCAGCGACCAGATGGCTTTGTACAATGAAACTTTGAAGTTTTTCAAGAAATATGATGCGGAGATTTTCGGAATTTCTGTGGACAGCAAATGGTGTCATCTGGCTTTTTCGCAATCCAGAAATTTACATTTTCCTTTGTTAGCCGATTTTGAAGCTAAAGGAGAAATCGCAAAACAGTACGGCGTTTATGATGATGAAGAAGGTGAATGTAAGCGGGCATTATTCGTCATCAATAAAGAAGGCATCATCGAATGGAGTTATCTGTCACCAACGGCAATTAATCCTGGCGCAGACGGAATTTTAGATGCTTTAGAAAACCTTAACACAAAATAAATTATGTCACTAAAACCAAACGTCAGCCAAGCTGACCACTCACAAGGCAACTTAGAAGCCGAACTTGTTATCGTAGAATATGGCGACTATCAATGTCCATACTGTGGCGCTGCTTATCCGGTTCTGAAGGAAGTGATGAAAGAATTTGGGAGTCAAATCAAATTTGTTTTCAGAAACTTTCCATTGTCTGAGATGCATCAATATGCAAGACCAGCGGCTATCGCAGCAGAAGCAGCCAATCTTCAGGGGAAATTCTGGGAAATGCACGATGCAATTTATGAAAACCAGAGAGATTTGAATGAAAATTTACTGATGAAATTGGCAGAACAATTAAAACTGAACATTCCTCAGTTTGAGAAGGATTTGGAAAGTAATGAACTGGCAGACAAAGTTGATTCGGATTTTGAAAGCGGAATTGTAAGCGGCGTGAACGGAACACCTTCTTTCTTCGTGAATGGAAAGAAATTCGATGGTGGCGCGGAAGATTTGTTTGAGCTTTTGAGGGAGAATACTGAGAGTTAAACTACAAAATATTTTTTGACACTTAAGTAAGTATAAGTTTCTATCATAGCGTAAATAAGAACACTTAAGTTAATTTCTGAAATCAAATCGTGTTATACCGAATCTGCAGCCCGACTTGAGTGGAGCTCTTTTTTGTCATTGCGATTGCTGAATAGTTCAACTTATTACTTTACGTTTTTTGCAATGACAAAAAAAGCGGGAACGGAAGGCGGATAAAGCTGCCCAAATAAAAAATCATAAAAAATGTACGATATTAAACTAGATTAACGAGAAACGAATTGAACCATCCTACATTTGCTAAAGAATTAAGACAACAAAATATTAAAATAAATTAATCACAACATTAAAAAAATTAAATTATGAGCACACTTACATTAAAAGACGGAACAGAGATTTTTTACAAAGACCAAGGCGAAGGACCAGTTTTGATGTTTCACCACGGATGGCCTTTATCATCTGACGATTGGGATGCACAGGTTATTTTCTTTTTACAAAAAGGGTACAGAGTGGTGACGCACGACAGAAGAGGTCACGGCCGTTCTAGCCAGAATATTTACAATCACACGATTGAACAATATGCTTCTGACGCAGCTGAATTGGTAGAATTTCTTGACCTGAAAGATGTAGTTCACATTGGTCACTCAACTGGTGGTGGCGAAGTGATCCGTTATGTGAATAAATATGCTAATGGAAGAGCTAAAAAAGCAGTTTTAATCAGTGCAGTACCTCCAATTATGGTGGCTAGTGATGAAAATCCTGATGGTGTTCCGATGTCAGTTTTCGATGGCATCAGAGACCAGACTTTGAACAACAGACAACAGTTTTACATCGATTTGACTTTCCCTTTCTACGGTTACAACCGAGAAGGTGCAGATGTGAAAGAAGGCATACAGAGAAACTGGTGGAGACAGGGGATGATGGGCGGAATTGTGGCTCATTATGACGGAATCAAAGCGTTTTCTGAAACTGATTTCAGAGACGATTTGAAAGCTGTTGATATTCCTGTTTTGGTTCTTCACGGTGAAGATGACCAGATTGTGCCTTACCAAAATGCGGCTTTAAAATCAATCAAATTATTGAAAAACGGAACGATAAAAACGTATCCAGGTTTCCCTCACGGAATGCCGACTACGGAAGCAGCGACGATTAATAAAGACCTTTTGGAGTTTATTGAGGCTTAGTTAAAATATATATACAAATGAAAAGTGAATCAAAATTGATTCACTTTTTTTATTTAATCGTCAGATAAGTTGACCTAACTCTTCTAATTTGTTATATAATCTATTATAATCAACTTAATACTTTAAAATATTATTATATCGGGTAACAAAGTGTTTATATATACCTTTTAATTTCATAATAATCTTTTAAAACTAAAATTAAATTTGAGAAATTCTTACTAAATCTTCTAACCAAATGTGGGTACAAGAATAATAAAGCCAACTAAGGATTTACTATTTTAACCTGAGTTCGGGTTAAGGAAAGCTTAAAAATAATTGACCATCATTTACTTTTTTCAAGTTTAATGATGGTTTTTTTGGGAAAAAGCAATATGCTGAAAGACTTCCCAAAATATTCATCATAA